>Ga0136601_1000092_pt1 | contig 44229 bp, 43 predicted proteins | sample AntRauMFilla2699_FD_181020 | JGI IMG/M metagenome (GOLD analysis project Ga0136601, IMG submission 181020) | Saline lake microbial communities from Rauer Islands, Antarctica - Metagenome Filla 2 #699 | ecosystem: Environmental > Aquatic > Non-marine Saline and Alkaline > Saline | place...
TCAGATACTCCGGCCTTAAGGTCGATAGATTGTTTAGCGTCGTTGGCATCAGTTGGGTCGGTCATAACTCACGTCTTTCTTCCCGCCACACCACAGGAGCAACTATTTATACTCATATATGTTTAAAATTATATCAGATTATTTATCTACTGTCAAAAATTTTGTCTGGTTAATTCATTATAGCATGAAATAGACACACGCTGTAAATAGTGTTGTAGTGCTTTAGGTATCCACAATATGTGGTATTTTAGGCTATTTTGACTTACGTCGAGGCGCGCGCTTCTTGCCTGCTGGGGCGTCGGCAATCATCTTCTTGGCCTGTTCGTGGGTAATGTCTTTTGGTTCGACATCTTTTGGGATCTTGGCGTTCTTCTTGCCATCTGTGACGTAGGGGCCGTAGCGACCGTTTAGAACTTTTAGCCCGTCACCGAAGTCAGAGATGTTTTTCTCGGCTTCGGTTTTGAGCTTTTCGGCATAGAGGTCGAGTGATTCTTTCAGTGTGATCGTGTGTGGGTCGAGTGGTTTGATGCTGACGAAGAGTTTGTCGACTTGGATGTAGGGGCCGAAGCGCCCGATGTTGGCTTTGATGTCTTTGCCGTCTTCGGTTTGTCCGACAACGCGTGGTAATTGGAAGGCTTTAAGGGCTTGTTCGAGGGTGACAGTTTCGATGCGGGCACCGGCTGGCATTGGGGCGAACTGGGGTTTGTTCTCTTTGTCTTCAGTGTCACCGAGTTGGAGCATTGGGCCAAAGCGGCCAAAACGGGCGTAGATTGTCTTGCCAGATTTAGGGTCGGTGCCAATTGGGGTAGACTGGGCAACTTTCGAACGATCGATGCCACCAGAATTTTCGACTAACTTGTGGAACGGTGTGTAGAACTTTTCGAGCATCACGTTACGCGCCAAGGCACCGGCGGCAATTTTGTCAAAGTCTTGTTCGACATCGGCAGTAAAGCCATAGTCTACGATTTGGGTGAAGTGCTCGTTTAAGAAGTCGCTCATCATCATGCCGATGGCGGTGGGCACCAGTTTGCCTTTGTCTGAACCGGTCTTTTCTTCAATAACTTCACGATTGACGTTATTGTCGTCGGCCAACGTCAAGGTAATGACGTCGCGCGGGTTGCCTTCCCCGTCGCCTTTTATGACATAATCGCGTACTTGGATGGTGTTGATGATGGTGGCATACGTTGACGGACGGCCGATGCCGAGTTCTTCAAGTTTTTTGACCAAGCTTCCCTCGGTGTACCTGGCTGGAGGCCGAGCAAACGTTTGTTTGGCAAGGACGCTATCGAGTGCTAGACGGTCGCCACTGGCCATAGCTGGAAGAATGTCGGGGTCTTTTTTGCTGGCACCGTATACCTTCAAGAAGCCGTCAAAGACGATCACTTCGCCCTTGGCTTCGAACTTTTTGTCAGAGCTGCTGATATCAATAGTGACGGTTGTCTTTTCGAGTTTAGCTGGAGCCATTTGGCTGGCCAGTGTGCGGCGACGAATCAGGTCGTAGAGTTTTTGGTCGTACTCATTGCCACTGCCCTTTTCGAGCGTCATGTCAGTTGGGCGAATCGCTTCGTGAGCCTCTTGGGCACTCGATGATTTTGTCTTAAATTTTCGGACTTGAGAGTAGCTCTCTCCAAAGCTGCCTTTAATGTAGTCAGCTGCGGCAGCGATGGCTTGGCCGCTGAGGTTCATCGAGTCGGTACGCATGTAGGTAATCTTACCTTCTTGGTAGAGCTTCTGGGCACTCGACATGGTAGCGCGGGCGCCGAAGCCAAGCTTTGAGTTTGCCTCTTGTTGTAGCGTGCTGGTAGTAAATGGTGCGCCAGGGTTGCGAGTGCCAGGGCTGGTAGTAACAGTACTAACAGTAAATGAGGCATCCTTGAGTGATTCCAGGAAAGCCTGGGCGTCGGGTTCGCTGTCGAAGCGGTGTGGCAGTTCGGCTTTTACGGTGGCACCGCCGTGACTGAACTCAGCGGTAACCTTGAATTGGAATGAGCCTTCGAAAGCATCGATGGCACGCTCCCTTTCTACTAATAGGCGGACGGCTGGTGATTGGACGCGTCCAGCAGATTTGCCACCAGGGACTTTTTGCCAGATAACGGGAGATAATTCAAATCCAACCAGTCGGTCAAGGATTTGACGGGCTTGTTGAGCTTGAACGAGCTCCATATCAACGGTACGCGGCTGTTTAACGGCTGCTTCGATGGCAGATTTGGTAATTTCGTGAAAGACGATGCGCTTGGTCTTTTTTGGGTCGAGGCCAAGGACTTCGCAAAGGTGCCAGGCAATCGCCTCTCCTTCGCGGTCTTCATCAGTGGCTAGCCAGACGTCTTCAGCGACCTTAACGGCCTTCTTGAGTTCGGTGATGGTCTTGCGTTTGTCGGGGTCTACCTCGTAAGTTGTCTCGAAGCCTTTGTCGATATCAATCGGTGGTGTGCCGGTTTTTGTCTTCTTGGCAATCGAGCGGATGTGCCCAATACTCGAGAGTACAGCAAAGTCCTTACCGAGGTATTTCTCGATAGTTTTTGCTTTTGCTGGTGACTCTACGATAACGAGATTTTTTGCCATAATAATTGTGATTGTGCTTTTTCTTGCTACATCAGCTAAACACAAGACGCTACTTTACACAAATGTTATATATATGTAAATAGCCCATTATAGAAGCGCCCATCGATCGTTGCCGAGTGATTTTATCTGGCCGGATATTTCGAGCAGAGATAGTGTTTGGGCGTACAGGCTGGGGCTTAATTTTGTCGCTTCCAAAATGTCAGTACTTTTAGTGATGCCATTATAGAGGAGGCTTAAAATTAATGACTCTTCGGGTGTGGTTCCGGTCGGGGCTGACTCGAGCGGTGTTAATAAGTGAGGTGCAATTACCTGCAGAATATCTTCGACGCAGGTGACGGGATGGGCTCCTTGTTGAATCAAGCGGTTCGGCCCAACTGATTGCGGATTGGTGATTGCCCCAGGTACTGCAAACACTTCCTTGCCCTGCTCGAGGGCATGGCTGACGGTCGAGAAGGTGCCACTACGCTCTCCTGCCTCGGTGATGATCAGAGCATCCGCTAGGCTACTAACAAGACGGTTGCGCTGCAAGAAATGGTGCTTCATCGCTGGCGTGCCTTCGGGATACTCACTAATTAATGCCCCACCACCTTCTATGATGTCCCGGGCGAGCTGTCGATGAGCAGCTGGGTAAATTGCATCAAGCCCATTGCCAAGAATCGCCAGCGTCGTTCCTTTGGCTTCAAGGGTGGCTTTGTGGGCTATGGCGTCGATTCCATAGGCTAGACCACTAATCACGACGATGCCTTTTTGGGCGAGTTTGTAGGCTAAATCAAAGGTCACCTGTTTACCATAAGGGGTGGGCTGTCGCGTTCCAACAATAGCAACAGTGGTGCCGCGAGCGGCCGGAATTGTTCCTAACGAATATAACACTTTTGGCACTTGCGCAATAGTATTTGTTATCTGTAAGAACTTATGTTTATCTGGTATATTTCTATTGATTTTCATAGATATTGTTTTAGAAAGTATTGACATTATGTCAAATACGTGCTAAGATTCTTCATGATTGGTTGATCTGCGAGGTTGACCAAGTACCTTATACCCCCTATTTCTAACTATATGTTAGGGTGCATACACGGCGCTTTTTAAGTAACTACCCTCCACTTTCTGAGCTTTCCTGAAAAACTTCGGTCTGACGGACGACAGCCTTGTATGTATACTAATCCCTTTAACGCCCCTGCTCCCCCGCTCTTGTAGTGGAGAATCGTAGAGGAACCCGTTTAAAGTGATTTCACCATAACGACTATTCAGTAGTGACTTCCCTCGGGGAGTCAGGCGCGCACCATCAATACGTTTCTGGTTGCTCCCGCTTCGTTGAGATCACTCGGGTGGGTTAAAGGGTAAAATGAACCCATAGTGATGCCCACCCTTACTATGGGTTCTTTTTATTGGATTTTCATTAACTTTATGACAATTTATTGATAATGCGGAGGGTGTTCCAAAGTTCGTATGCTGCTCGATGTGCGGCCCGAGCATCATTAATGTCGATACCCGCCATAGGAACTTCAACTGGGACGAACCGTCGATCAGGGTTCATGGTATCGATAAGTCGTTTTGACCCTATGCCAAATAGTCGACCGCGCGCATCGAGAAAGAAGTGAGTGTACCGAGCTTGTTCGTTCACTTGCAATGATAACGGCCACAAGTCAAGATCCGACTCTATATGCATAGTGAGGTGCTCGTGTTCAAGCGCGAACATATCGTCACCTGGCTGTGAAGGAAACGCAAGAACAGTGTCCTCTATGGCGTGAATGCGATTGCGATCTAGTTCTTCGCTGATATCGAAAGCTCTTCGTTGGAAGTCAAGCAGCAGATCTTGCAGCTCTTCCATTCGCGCATCAACATGTTCGTGACTTCCGTCAAATACCGGGAGAGTTTCAATTTGGTCGAGAAAAGCTCTCGCCCGGAGAGTCAGTCCATTATTTAGAATTTGAGATGCTTTGTCTGATTCAGGGTGCGTCATAATTTATGGCTGGTTGTTTGAAGTGTGTCAGAAATGAATGTTTCAATTAATTCTACTGCTTTCGGAACGATATCGCTAGTGAGCTTATCGTGCTCTTCTTTGTTGAATGTTCCCAGAACAAAGTCGGCGTCGTCCATCAGGTCGCGCTGTTCGTTCCAGATACCGACACGAAGCCGTTGGTATTGTTCTCCGATATGTGTGTTAAGGCTTTTGATGCCGTTATTGCCAGCATCACTTCCCTTTCCGCGGATACGGAGTGTTCCGAATGGCAGTGCTAGATCGTCATGAATAACCAAAACGTCGCTGGCGGGATCAAGTTTGTAATAATCAATCAATAGTCGTGCGGTCAGGCCCGTTTCGTTGTAGAAGCTTAAGGGCTGCACGAGCATCACTTTTTCGCTGTCGACGAGCACCTCTGTGATACGAGCTCTAAATTTGTCCATGTCGCGCCACTGGGCGTCGTGAGCAGCTGCAAATGCTTCAATAGTGGCAATGCCAGTATTGTGACGAGTGCGTGCGTAGCGTGGTCCAGGGTTGCCTTGGGCGAAGATGAGTTTCATAGGACTATTGTACCTTATTGATATTTTAATTGAAGTGTGGTGTAATATATTAATCAAGTAGTTCCACGATTGATTGGAGTATCACATGTTCGTTTCGCGGACACCGCGGATTGCCATCGGTTTACTCATTCTCGGCTACTTGGTGGCCGTTTTGATATTGCTGAGCGGCAATCCGTACCTTAGCATCAGCTACCTGGTGCTCATGGCCTTTATGGGTTTCTTGACATCACTGCACATCCTTAGGCAGCTCGATCAGTCGAGCAAGCTGCGGGTCAACAGAACCGTTGCATCGTCGCAACGGTCAGCATGGTTTATCGCTATGGTCGCGTTCATGGCGGCTGGTGTGCTGAACGGGGCGTTCCTGGTTTCGAGTTTTTTCTCGAGCCTGGAGTGGTACGCAGCGCCGTTCTCCGAGTTGATGGTTATTATTTTCCTTGTCCTCTACTATATGTTACAGGGGGCTGAGGACAATAAGAATAGTCAGCGAGAACGGTAGTTTGGCATAGCCAGACTACAGGCCCCGGCGTCATGCCGGGGCCTCAATCCTTTATTCTTCTTCGTCGCTTTCGAGCGATTCTTTTATTCGCTGTTCTTTTTCGCGGTTGGCCTTGATCTGTTTTTCGTCGCGGAAGCTAAAGTTGATTGGGGTTCCGGTAAAGTCGAATGTCTCGCGCATGTTGCGCTCTAGGTAGCGTTTGTAGCTCCAGTGCAGGAATTTTAGGTTGCTGCCGTAGATAACAAACCACGGTGGCGACACGTCGGTCTGCACCATGTAGCGTAGTTTTGGATGGGTATTCTTCAGACCAGCTGGTGGGTGCTTTTGGATAACGGTCTGTAAAAGATCGTTGAGCTGGCGAGTCTTTAGTTGTTGGTGACGACGCTCGTTGATATCAAGCGCTAGGTCGAATAACTTTGTGACGTTTTGACCGGTGACGCTACTGGTAAAGATCAGCGGAGTCCATGGAACGAAGTCGAAGGTACGAGAGATTTTAGGCGCCAGCGCATCACGCGTAAAGGCGTCTTTTTCTTTGACAATATCCCATTTACTGACGACGATCACCATCCCCTTGCCTGCCTCATCGATGATACCAGCCAGGCGTTGGTCAAGTTGAGTATTAAGTTCGTTGACGTCCATCAAAAGGAAACAAACGTCACTCTCTTCAATTGCCTGGAGTGAACGCAGGACGCTAAATTTTTCGATGCCCACTTCTTGCTTGCCTGGCTTACGCATGCCGGCGGTATCAAGAAGTTCAATTGCTTGGCCTTTGTACTTCACGGCAATACGGTTGACGTCACGGGTGGTACCAGCAATATTAGCGACAATTGCCTGCTGTTTGCCAGCTAGGGTGTTGAATAGATGACTTTTACCGACATTTGGACGGCCAATCAGTGAGATACGCAGCACGTCGTCTGGTGCGGCATCACTTTTTGGTGGAATCAGTGAAGTGATGGTGCTCAGGGTTTCCTCGAGGCCTTCGGTGTGTTCGGCGCTGGTCCGGATAATTTCCTTAATGCCAAGTCGGCGGAACTCATCAACTGGCAAGCTGCCGGCCAGGTCGGATTTGTTTGTGAGTAGAATGACAGGCTTTTTGCTCTTCAGCGCCTTTTTAGCAACGATACGATCTTCGTCACTGGGATATTGGGTAGAGTCAACGACGACCAAAATTACGTCGGCTGCGGCGGCGGCTTCGGTGATTTGTTCTTGAATAGAGGCTTCAAATTCGTCGTTCGGATCCTTTAGTCCAGCCGTGTCGACAAGCCAAAAAGTATGCTCGCCGCGGTGGACTTTTCCAAGGACGTTGTCACGAGTAGTGCCGGCTTCTTTGGCAACAATTGCTTGACGGGATCGCACGAAACGATTAAAAAGCGAACTCTTTCCGACGTTCGCTTGTCCAATGATTGCAACTGTAGGGAGCTTGGAGGCCATAACAGAGGTAATTATACCAGAGATGACTTGTCTTGGCGAGCATGAGCGGGATTTGAATCTGCGTGGTGGAAATAGGCACGGACAGTCAGTTCGCCGGCCCACCGACCGAATCGTTCAAATAGTGGCCAAGGTCGCACGTCGCCACCTTCGACATCAACCGCAAGGCAGCCATCCGTCCGATTGGGCAAGACTTGGCTGGCGAGTGCGATCGAGGCCTCGTCTGCATCGAGCACAAAGGTTGTGCCACTTTTCAGCAGTACGCTGCTCATTACCTCACGTTGCCTGGCAACAACCGCAAGGCTCTTGATAGTCCGTTCGTGGGTTGCAATCGTGATGGCTTGTTCGAAGGTAATATCACTGTGTTGTGCAAGGACGCCACCAACAAACCTTGAAGTGTCCTTAACTCCGTACTCGAGGAGGTCGAGTGCGAGGGACTCGTGTCGAAATGTCTCCGCGTAAGTAGCGCCAAAGTGCAAACGGGTGGCTTTATCAAGCTGAGCAATTTTTGGAGCTTCGAGTAACCGAAACGTTTCTTCAGGCGTGTTTGCAACGACGAAGCCAAATAATTTTTTTGCATCTTGAACCCTTTCGTTGATGCTCGGGCGATCGATCAGGTCCACTACTTCTTGCCGACTTTCTTGTGGTCCCCTTCTTTTAGGCCGGTAATGGTGTATTTTCCAAAGTGGGTGCGGTGGAGTTTGGTTACTTCGTAGCCGAGTGCACTGAAGGTCCGACGGATTTGTCGATTTCGTCCTTCGTGCATAGTGACGGTCCAGTCTTTTCGTTCGTCATCAGCACGTTCAAGAATCAGCTGGCTTGGTCCATCCTCTAGCTGAATGCCGTGATCGGCAATAATTTGTTGGTGCAGGGGCTGCAGGGGTTCGTTGAGGCTGACAAGGTACTGCTTTGTTTTATAGAACTTCGGGTGGGTCATTTCATAATGAAAGTCACCATCATTAGAGAGAATGATTAGACCACTGCTATCTTTGTCGAGCCGTCCGACAGGTTTGAGATGATGGAGATCTTTCGGAAGCAGTTCGTAAAGTGTCGGCCACTCGCCTTGCTGGCGTCGTGATGAAACATAGCCGACAGGTTTGTGGAGTGCCAAATATTCGAATGCAACTGTATCGCCAAGCGGCTTGCCTTTGACGGTGATCGCGTCTTTCTCATTAAAGCGAGCGCCTAATTCAGCTAGTTCGCCGTTAATACGGACATGTTTGGTGCGAATTAAGTCATCTGCCTCACGTCGAGACACCCCAAGTTGGGTAGCAAGGAATTTATTAAGGCGGTCGGTCATGTCCTTAGTATAGCAAAGTTACGCAGCAGGAGCCGGAGGAACAGGAGGCTGTGGCTGTGGAGCTGGTGCCGGTTCTGGAGTCGGTTGAGGTGCTGGCGCTGCAGCAGGAGGCTGCTGTGGCGTGCTGTTTAGTTCGGCGTTCATCTGACTGGCGATGTCAGTGCTGCCACTTCCTGCCAGGTTGTCGGCAGACGGTAATGGGTTGACGACGCGGTCGCCAAGTGAAGCTGGACGAGGCGTCGAGAACGGAGCTGTTGGCGCAGGTAGACCACTTTCGGCTGCAGGCTGCGGTGGTTGAGCTGGTGCTTCTGGTGCTGGTGGAGGTGTAGGCTCTGGCGCAGGTGTTTGAGCAGGCGCTTCAGGAGTAGCTGGTGCAGGTTGTGGCGTTGGCTCTGGGGGAAGATTGATCACGGGGGGTGTCTGGGCTACTGGCGCAGGTGTAGGCTCTGGTGCCGGCTGTGCAGCTGGTGTTGGTTGAGCTGGCGCTGCATTTGATGGCGGGAAGCTAGGAGCTGGTGCTGCTGTCGGAACACCATCACCAAGCACTTCGTGGACAGTGCGAATAACATCTTCAATCCCAACCTGTGATTTCACAAGATAGCGTTCGGCTCCAAGGGCTTCGCCTCGGGCTCGCTGATCGTCACTCGATAAAGCGGTCATCATGATCACTTTTATATCTTTGGTTTCGGTGGTACTGCGTAAGATGTCGAGCATGTCAAAACCGCTAATCTTTGGCATCATCACGTCGCTAATAATAAGCGATGGGCGTTCTTTTATCGCCAGTGCCAATGCTTCTTCTCCATCGCCGGCCGACACTACTTGGTAATCTTCGGCTTCGAGCCGTACCCCGTAAATCTCACGGAGGCTCTTGTCGTCTTCTACTAACATAATCTTTGTCATAATTACCTCTATTTTATCGGATGTATGGGTAAATTACCATACCCCCTTATGGTTACGGTGTTTCTGGCGGGTTGGTTGGTCGCTGCTGAGGCGCACTTTCTGGTCGGGCTGGTGCAGTCTGGTTTCCGCGAGCCAGTGCCTGCAGCTGACGAACGTGAGCAGCAATTTGTTCTCGGCTGAGACTTTCGCCGCGTGGGACAGTCGTTGCCGCTTGAGTTGGCGTAGATTGGGCGACAGGCGCAGCTGAAGCCCCGCTGGGTGCTACTGGAGTACCGGCTGGTGGAGCGGAAACTGGTGGCGCATTAGGGACAAATTCAGCTGGTTGAGCAGGGGTTGTTTGCGCGGCCTGAGTCGCTTGCTGGGTTTTTAGGCGCTCGGCTTCTTCATTGGTAATTCGTGGTAATTCAAAAAAGAAGGTACTTCCCTGTCCATAGACACTTTCAACCCACAAACGCCCCTCCATTGCTTCGACGAGACGACGCGAAAGGTAAAGTCCGAGCCCCGTGCCACCAATCGCTTGCCGATCGGCGTTGTCGACGCGGTAGAATTTTTGAAATAGATGCGGAACATCTTCGGGAGGAATGCCGAGTCCACTGTCTTTGACGCTGACGACGGCTTTGTCATCGGTGCCAGAGATATCGACAGTCACGCTCCCCTTCGGCGTGTACTTGATGGCGTTTTCAATCAAGTTATCGAGTACTTCGCGAATATGATCGTTGTCTTGGCTGACGAAGAATACTGGCGCAATTGTTTTTTGGGCTCTTTGGTTGGAAGGAACGAAGGTCAGAGTCAGGCTCTTCTCGGCTGCTTTGGTGCGTAGCCCTTCAGTAATAGTTTCGGCAAAGTCGGTCAGGTTGACGACTTTTGGCGTGTTGGTCATGCGGCCATCCTCTGATTTTGATACATCTAGCAGGTCCTGAAAAAGATGCCCGAGGTGTTCGGCGGCTTCGTGGGCCTTCATAATAAATCCACGGGCCTTATCGTCAATTGTTGAAGTATTTGGGTTGAGCGCCAAACCGAGGTAGCCTTCAATCGATGCAACAGGCGTGCGCATTTCGTGGCTGGCGGTACTAATGAATTCGGCCTGCTCTCGTTCCTCGGCTTTTTCTTTGGTAATGTCGCGGAAGACTGCAATCACCCCCGAGCCCGAATCGCCAATTGGCGTCACTACCAGCGACGACATAATTTTTTTAGCTGATTTTGTTTGCAGAGTCAGAGTTTTTGATCGCACTTGCTGGTTAGTATTGAGCACCTGAGCAATCGGGTCTTGGCTGGGGTCGAGCTCTTTGTTGTTGGCATCTAAAAGCTGCAAGACAGATTTGTAATTGAGCATCAGGGCATCCTGCTTCCCCCACCCAAGAATCGCCTGAGCCGCCGGGTTCATCAGCTGAATAACGCCGACAGAGTCGACGGCAATAACCCCGTCACCGATAGCATTAATGACAATCTCGGACTTATTGGCAATTTCGGAAAGTTCATTGGTTAGTTTTTTGACGTTTTTGGTTGATTCGTCAACGCTGTCTTGTTGGCGCCAAATCAGTAAGCTAATTATTGCCGGAACGATTGAAACGAAGGTCGCGAATGCCAAGACACTTGGCGTTAAGCCGCCATCTAAATATTCAGCCGCAACGTACACGGCGCTGGCCAAGACAACCGGGAGCACTCCCCATATAAGGAAAAGTCCAGAAAAAAATGCTACCAGCATCCAAAGGGCCAGGAACGGTGAGCTGGCTAGGCCCGTTTCGGCTATCAGGAGGCCAGTGGTGAGGCTGAAAAGCAGGTACGCGATAAGTGGGAAAAAGACGCGTGTGACTTTGAACGATAAGATGTAGAGCGCCAAGCTGGTGAGTGCCGAAATGGCCGCCCCGATGACGACGAACAAGCTGATATCAAAGAGGCCGGCTGCGGGCTGGCTACTAAAGATAGGAATTGTGTAGAGGATGATAATCGCCAGTGAAAGCGAAAAGACCACCTCGTAAATGCGGCGTTGCCAAAAGCGTGACAATGAAATCGGTGTAATAGCTGCCCCCTACTTAAAATGCGGTCAAACCACTTGCGGTTAGTATGACGTATTCGGGGGTGCGTGGCAAGTCTAGAAGTGCCCGTTGCGGGCCAATGTTTCGTACTGTGGGCGACGTAATGCGAGGAAGGAGATAATGCCTTCTGGCGTCAGGTCATAACCCCTCGCCTTCTCGGTTGTACCATCAATAATGACCGTGGCTTCGACGGGCTGATCATAACCAATCGCATAAGCTAGGTAGACAAAGACTTCTTTCGCACTGTGCTGCTTCAGATAATCTGTCGCGATTTTACGGGCCATGTAAGCTCCAGAGCGGTCGACTTTTGAGGGGTCCTTGCCGCTAAAGGCACCGCCGCCCAGGGGGATGCGGGGCCCGTAGTTATCGACAGCCAGCTTGCGTCCCGTCAGTCCGGCATCGGCGTCAAAGCCGCCAATATCCCAGTCGCCGGCTGGGTTGATGTGGAAAGTGACGTCGGACGTTACCGGGGCAAGAGATTCTTGGGCTAGCCATTTCTTCACCTTATCAAGCAGTGCAGCGCGTGGGGCATGCTGGAAGCTAGCGACGATGGTTTCGACCTGCCCGTCCCGGGTGGTGATTTGGGTTTTACCGTCATGTGGCCATATTCTATACAAATATTGATTGAGTTTGCGAGCAAGTACAAACTCGAGTGGCAAAAGCTCAGGTGTTTCATTACAGGCGTAGCCGACCATGATTCCTTGGTCCCCTGCTCCGCCGGTATCGACACCTTTGGCGATTTCTGGGCTCTGGGTGGATAAGCGGTTAATGAGCTCGACGTCGCCTGCCAGCCGTTTGACGATAGCGGGAATATCGACGTGTTGTGCTTTTGAGGTTACTTCTCCGGTGATAAAGACGGCGCCGTGTCCGCCGGCGACATCGACAGCAACGCGGGCGAAAGGATCCTCGGCTAAATGAGCGTCAAGGATGGCATCACTGATCTGGTCACAGATTTTATCCGGGTGTCCGGGCGAGACGCTCTCGGCGGTTTTGTAGGTTGGCATAAAAATATCCTTTCTTGGCGACAGAAAGGATAGGGAGTGTTCCGTCATCCTTCCCGTTGCCGGGCTAGGTGTGGCACCTTGCATCGCTGTAGGTTGCCGGCAGGTCGACGAGCTAGGTCTCTCGCTGCACTCTTGATATTGGTTAATGTTGTGTGAGTAATTGTAGCATATACTATGTGCAGATGCTGAAGAGAAATCCCGAATATATTGCTGTCGAGAGCCGAGAATCTGAGCGAGGCAGGCGGCGCGGACGCCAGGCGCTTGCCAGTATCGCGCTCGGCATGTCGCTGGTGACAGGCGTCGGTGCGTTCAGTTATGACGTGCAGACGAATAAGGCGGTGCAAGCAACCTCCTCCCCGACTGTTGAAGTAATACTTGAGCCTGCCGGTCCAATGCGCGGAACAGCGCTGGTTTTTCTGCATGGATTCGGGACAATTGGAGCCGACCCGCTTGCTCGGTATATTGGTCCAGCAGCCCAGGAGATGGTTGATGGTGAGGCGTGGTCGGTGGGCTATGATAACGCTCACTTGGATGAGCGCGTCACTGCCCATAAAATAGTGACGCAAGCGAATGAGCGCGGTGTCACACACGTTCAGTTGGTTGGGTATAGCGGAGGTTTTATCATGGCAACGAAGATAGCGCGCATCATTGCAGAAGAGAGCAGCCTGCAGGTTGTCGGCATATCGGGCATCTCAGCCCCAGATGGTCTAGACACGGTTCGAGAAGAACATGTGGAAGCAGTCGAACTGCTGAATATGCTCGAAATGTTTCCCGATCTCGCCTACTCAACGCCAGTACGAAAACTTGGCGAATTAGCGTTTCGGAGCGATCGCTACCTGGAAGATGGCCAGGTAGATGTTGAAACGTTGTGGCGAACGTGGAATGAAATTAATGAGGTCGTAGATACGAATAAGCTCCCTGGCACCTGGCTGATGCTGGATCAGCTCGCATTAATTGAAACGGCCGATATTGCAGCGGATTTGCAGGCTATTGTTGATGCTTCGCCGACAAGACTGCGGCCCGTTATCAGTTATTTTGGGACTGCTCAGCCAGGGTTTGACGCGGTAGTTGATGATGCCAGGGCAGCCCAGGCTATTTGTGGGTATGCACATAAAGCCGGCATGGACTGTCATCATTTTGTGGTGCCCGGGGCAGTTCATATGCGCATTGATGTCGGCACCGAGGCGTATCGTGAGGTATTTGCCCAAGCCAAAGCGCCAGTCCAGGCATCAATGGAGGCGGCTGAGCGAGAGCGACGGTTGGCTATTGGGGGTGTGTTATTGCGACGAGGGCTGCTCTAGATTGAACCTAGACCAGATATGAAGTTTATGACTCCGAGTATCCAGAACGGGGTAAAGATAGCGAACGCAATAATAGAGCCAGATGCCAGTTTGTTCGTGAAGCCGGCCTTCCTTGATTTCATTGCACTTATACTTGGTGAGCCTGGAGGCCTCGATTTACAAGGCAATTATTGCGGAAGCTGTTCGTTGGAACGTGTTCAAAGTGGCGTAATAGCCTAAATTATCTTTTCTATTGCTGCAATATAGTGCTTGTCTGCAACGTCATGGCCCGCCTCTTTGACGATGGTAAGTGTGTTTTTCTGCAATAACTTATGTGCCGCTGCCGACCGTTCTCCGATTACTGGCCATTTATTTATTTCTAATTGACCTGTAAAGAGAAGTGTTTTACATGTCACAGATTTAGCGAGGTTCTTGAAATCTAGTTTACTAAAAGCGGTTACTCTGCGATGCCCGACCCGCTTTAGCCATGCTTGGTTCATGTTCTGACTTTTTAAGTCTTCTGCAAAATACGGTGACAAAGAAAAGAGCCAGAGTTCCGCAGGGTTTCTTTTTGTCGCTGACATAAAGGCTGTCATAGCGCCGAATGAAAAACCTGCCAGAATTGTTTGTTGTGGGTCGTATTTGGCGTATACCTCATCCAGCTCCCGCACCCAATCGTCAATCGTTGTACGAGACCACTTTATCGGGACGAACTTTACTTTGTAACCGTGGTCTTTGATTGCCGTAATAGTCGCACTATAATCGCGAGACTTTAAATCTTCTTGATAGCCTGGTACGAATAGGACTGTTTTCATATTAGTAAGTATAACAAAAATCTCCAGATGGAGACTTTTGAATAATCTTGGTGATCCCGCGGAGAATCGAACTCCGATTGCCAGGATGAGAACCTGGTGTCCTAACCGTTAGACGACGGGACCGCAACTGCTCTACTCTACCAAATAACCCTAGTCGTGTCTAGCTTTTGAGGCAAAGCCGTGGGTGGCGGTGGCCAGGATAATTTCGGTGATGGCAATGCTCGCAATCGTAAAGTAGCCAGAAAAAGCGAGTGCATTGAGTGACGGGTTTTGGCTGACGATTGCCAGTTGGCTGAGGATTGGCGAAATAACCAGTAGGAATAACATGCCGAATAGCAGGTAGCCGCCGGCTTTTAGGCCATGAATGCGGAATCTTTTAATGATTGCTCTAAAGCAGAGTATCCAGACGCCTATCCATAGCATGCCGGCAAACAATATCAATGTCGACATAATGACGGCGCTGCTGGCGTCAATCGAGAAAAAGAAGTACGTTGCACCATTGACGAAGAGAACAAAAGGCAGCGCCAATAATAAGCCGAGCAAGATGACATATCGGTGTATCTTTCTGGTGGCAGCGATAATGATGGCGTCGTGTTGGCGATAACGTTCGATGTCCGACATGATAAGCGGCCGATTATCTTTTTTGACTGATGGGTAGAAGTGCGAAATGTTGCTGCGGTCTTCGTCACCGGCTGAAGTCATACCTTCGATGCTTTCGGGGGCATCAATTTTATGCCTCTCCATCGTTTAGCCGAGCTGCTGGATAACAGCGAGTAATTTACTAGGGGTGATCTCGGCTTTGATCAGATAACCATTGGCGTGTTTTTCCATGGCCAGGCGTGATTCGTCATCTTGTTCAAAATTAGTTAAGATCAGTACTTTAGAATGAGGGATAAGGTCTTCGGTGCCACCACGGAGGGCCATCAGGATGTCGCTCCCCCGCCGCTCGGGCAACATGACGTCGAGCAAGATCAGGTCGTATGTTTTGTTGCGAGCAGCGATAAGGCCATCGTTGCCGTCAACCATCCAGTCAACATCATAGTCGGCCTTTTTGAGGCTGCGCACGTACATTTCGCCGATAAAGCGATCGTCTTCGATAATTAGAATAGTCTTAATAGCCATATGTGTTATCCCCGGAACATCGAGTGGTTGTTAATCCAACCTTTTTGATGATCAATGAGCCCTTCATTATTATTATCGCCTGCTTTGAGTTTGTCTGCAACTGATTGGTAGGTTGGAAGTGAAATCGTGAAGGTAGAGCCTTTGCCGTCTTCACTACTCACGTTGATCGTCCCGCCATGTGATTCGACAATTGCTTTCGAGATATAAAGGCCGATACCTGTGCCGGCAACGGTTTCGCGGGAACGGTGTGAACGGTAGAACTTTTGAAATAAGTTACTGACGACATTTCCTGGCATACCAATGCCGTGATCTTCGATAGCTAGCTCGACACTCTCCCCTTTTACGGTTGCTTTGGCGTTGATCGCCCCACCTTCGTTACTGTATTTAATGGCGTTGTCGATAAGGTTGCCGATCACTTCGCCCAAGCTGGCTTGGTCAGCAGCGATATGGGGTAGATCGGTCGGTATGTCGACACTTAAGAGCCTTCCTTGTGCCGAAGACCGAAGGTTCATGTCGTCACGGATAGTGTCGTATACATCAGCTAAAGATGTTTCAGTGAGGTGCATTTTAAGGTGGCGGCGGTCATATCGGGAAGTATTGAGAATGTTATTTATGTAGCTAGAGAGGCGGTTGGCTGATACGGTCAGTCGACGGAACAGCTCGCTTTGATCATCACGCAAGACATCTTTTAGCTCATCCTGCAGTACGTCAAGGTAGCCTCGAATGACAGTGATTGGTCCGCGTAGTTCGTGGGCAGCAAAAGCGATAAAGTCGAGCTCTTGTTCGCCAGCGCTGTATTGGTCGGTCCTATCGACTAGCGTCAGCACAACTTCGCTCTCGGCGCCTTTGTCATATGACGCAATGACGTCAAAGAAACGGCGATTTTCGTCTTCGGGGAGTTTGTTGGGGATGCGCACCCAGGTGTGTTCGGCGTGGACGGCTGATTTTTCGCATTCGTCGAGCCAGGCATTGAGCGTATCGTTACCGTTAAAGAGCAAGCTGAGCTGCGATGCGCCAGATTGATCGATGTTTACCGGGGCTGCTTTGTTGGCGAAAGTAATTTTGCGTTGGTGATCCATGACGACAAAGCCGCAGATGGTCTCGTTAAGAGCCGTTTCAATGAGGCTGTGGGTTTGGTCGGGCGTGACAGTCGGAGTACTTAAGCCTGTCGCAGTATCTTTTGCGGTCGTGGGTTCTTGTGAATCTGGCGTCTTGCTGGCGAGGGCGTAGATAATCTGCAGGGCATCCTTGAAGCCATTTTTTGCGAAACGAGTTTCGTTTGGATTGGGAGGTGTTTGGGCGCTTGGTTCACCTGAGGCGTGGATAATTGCAGCCATCAGGTCCTTAAGCGGTTGAGCGTTGATATGGTAGGTCACGATTGCAATAATAGTGCCAACGATAGCCTGCAGCAGTAGGATCGCTATGGCTGCTTCTGGGTAGACTAGAAATACATTTGTAAAATACATAAGTGCTCCAGTGCCCGCCACGAATAGCAGCTGGCCTAGAATAATGAGGTTTGTGGCGGTTCGCTTTAGCCGCGGAACAGCGTCCTTTGCAAAAACTTGACGAGGGGCTACTGCCATGACACACCTCCAGTTGTAGGGACAGCTGTAATCCAGGTTTGTCCACGAGCAAGCGGTACGTCCTCACCCTCTGCGTCGGTGAACGTTACTTGAGCAGTACGGCTTTTCTTTTGCCAGGTTACTTTTTGCACAGTACCGTCTTGGAAGATGTGTGCTTCGCCGCTGCCGATACTGTTAATACGCAGGCTGTATCCCGGGACTTGCTCCATTGGCATTTTCATGACAACGACAACTCCTGGAGCGATCTGGCCGGCCTCTCGATCGAGGTGTTTACCTCCACCCTGGGATCGGTTGTACAGATTTGTTTTGGCATCGTACGCGTAGCTACTGTTGTAGGTTGGGCTGCTAATGCTAACGGATATTTTTGTAGCAGTTGGTTCTTCGGAAGCTTCACTGTCGGTTCGTGTAAATCCAGTAAAATTAGATTCATTGAAACCTTTGGCAGTATTGAGTGCATCGAGTCGCTTAAAGTTTGTGTAGACGTTGTGTGGTGCATATCTGTCGGTTGCTCTCCAGTATGATGCGGCATTAAAGAACTGGTCAATATCACGATATTTTCCATTCCGTACTTCTGCTAAAGCATCTGCACTGCCCCCTACGTGGGCAACACTGGCGTCGAATGCAGCTAGCCAGTTTACGTAGTATATTCTGACACTTCTGACTGGCCCAATCAGATCAGGTTTTTCATTTTGGTATAGTACCAGGAACCGTGTGATACCCCCTTCTGCGACAGCCTCAAAGACAACCTCGCTCTTTTTGAGCCCTGATTGTGGCCTGGCATCAGGGCTATTTTCAACCATTATGGCAGTAACGGGGGCAGTGACGCGAGCTTCACTATCAACTAGTTTTCCCGTCAACTGCGAGTAGTACTTTGGCGGCTCGGGTTCAGGCTCGGGCGCTGGGGCAACTTGCTGAGATGGTGCGGCAGCTGGTTGGTTAAAAATTACCAAAGCAGCCGTAACACCACCACTAATAATCAGTACACCCAGAGCAGCGAAAAGAATCGCCAGTTTTTTGTGGTGGCGGACCCAGCTGGTCAACTTACTTGTCAGAGATACTTTCTCTTTTTGATTTTCGTTCATACGCTACGGCTATTATAGCAAAGTGTTAACGCTTTTCGTATCTTTAGACCAGCGCTGTACGAAGTCGCTGCAGCACGGTCTCTTTGCCGAGAACGGCAAGGGTGTCGTTAAGAGCAGGACTGAATGGTGCCCACGAAACAGCTAGACGAATTAAGCTAAAGACAATGACTGGTTTTTGACCAGTTGATTCGAGGAGCTGATTGAGGGTTGCTTGGATGTCATCGGGAGTAAATTCAGTCTTTTCTAGCGCAGCGATGGCTTCATGCAAAATGGCTTTGTGCTGGGGGCGTTCGAGTTTGCCGAGCTGCTTATTCTCGTCAACCATACTCCAATCAGGGGCGGGTTCACTGAAGAAGTAGTCCGTCAGAACTGACAGGTCGGCCAGTGTTTTGAGCCGATCTTGAACGAGGCTGAGGATACGATGCTTTTCATCCGAAGAAGCAGTGGCGGCGGACGGTGGCCAAAATGCCTCGACTCGTTGGGCCAGATCTTCGAGGCTGAGCTGGCGAATGTGCTGACCGTTCATCCATTCAAGGCGTTTGACATCAAAGCGGGCGCCACTGTGATGGACGCGGCCAAGGCTAAATTTCTCGATCAATTCTTCGACCGAAAACAATTCTTGTTCGGTGCCATCGTTCCACCCTAGGCTGGCGATAAAGTTAAGCATTGTTTCGTGCAGGTAACCTTCTTTGAGGTATTCCAATATGTCTTTTGCTCCATCTCGTTTCCCAAGCTTTTTGTTGCCTGCTTCGGCCATGATGTGCGGCATGGTAGCAAAAATAGGCCATTCGATGCCGAGCGCATCGTATAGGTTGAGGTAATTTGCCATGCTGGAGATAAACTCTTGTCCACGGATGACATGGCTAATCTGCATTTCGGCGTCGTCAACAATATGCGCAAAGTTGTATGTCGGGAAACCGTCCGATTTAATCAAAATAAAGTCGTCCACAACTTCTGGACCTGTCGAAAGATTCCCCATAACCTCGTCGTGCCATTGGTATGATTGCGGCTCTGACTTGAAACGCAGTGGCGTGGAGCCGTCCCACTCGAGGGGATTTTCTGGGCGGTGATCACGGTATAAGAAGGCCCGCTTTTCGGCTTTAGCAGCATCGCGAAACTCAGTCAACTGGTCGGTGGTATAGGGATCGGCATATGCCCGACCGCTGTCGATAAGTTTTTGTGCCCATTCTTTGTAGATTGCTAATCGTTCGCTCTGCTTGTACGGTCCATGTGGTCCACCAACGCCTGGCCCTTCGGTGTAATGTAAGCCAAGGGCGTTGAGTGTCGTCGCGATGTGTTCGGCTGAACCTGCCACCTCTCTCTTTTGATCGGTATCTTCAAGACGCAGGATGAACGCTCCGTCATTTTGACGAGCCAGAAGCCACGCAAACAGTGCCGTGCGCACACTACCGACATGCATAAAGCCGGTTGGGCTAGGCGCGAAACGTGTGCGAATCTTTAAAGGGTTGTGCGTGTGTGTCATTAGGGGTTATTATACCAGATTACAGGCTGGTGGCGATACGGCGGATTTGATCGCCGGAAAGTGGTGCGCTACTGTCTATGGTATAAAGGATGCCCCCGTTTACCCAGGCAGCGTTGCCGTCATAGGTGTAAATGGTCAGACCTCGCTCTTGGTTGATGACGTAATTGTCGCCAGCAGCTTCTCGGACAACGTTTTCTAATACTGCAGTCGAGTCCCAGGCACTTTCTGATTGAGTGACGGTGTACTCCCCTGTGCCAGTGTTTGAGGTAAAGGTGAGGCCAACTTCACCGTCAGCAAAAGTAACTGGCTGTGAGAGACCGTAGCCGTCTGGAACATACTTTGGATAGGTGGCGTCAACGCCGGATTGATTGGCTGCTATTGCAACTGACAAGCTTGGAAGGTTTAGGTATGTAATAAAGGCACCGCTAAGCAGGACGAAGACCAGGGCAGTTATAATTGTCGAACGACGAGTCCAGCGCCAAACTTTCTTGGGTCCTTTTGCCTTCCGCGTCTTCTTGTCACGGGAGCTTTCGAGCGCTGCGGCAATCGCCGCATCTTTCACCTGCTTGGCAGAAACTTCTTTTATGGGAGCTGGTTTTTTAGCAGCAACATTTTTGTGTGCTCGCTGGGCAGCAGGGTGGGTCTTGTGCGGAATGTCAGGTTTTTGGTGATCGGCTTTTTTTGCTGCCGGGTGTGCTGCGAATCGTTTAACGTTGCCGCTACGGGCGATGTCCATGTGACGACCCGAAGACGGCCGTTTGGCTGCAAGGGGTGTTGGTTTTTTGGTTGAGCGACGGTGAAGAGTCTGAGAGCGTTGTGGCGAGTTGTGAACACTGCCAGATGCTGCGCTCTCACTCCGGGCAACAGGCTTCTTTTTGACAGGCTCTTTAACCGGGACACCAGTGACAGCATCGTAGGTCCGGCCGTTGATGGTAATTGTTTTGTTCGCTTGCATGTACCCTCTATAGTAAAAGTATCATCCTGCTTATGCAAGTATTGGTTAAAAAATGTATACAAGTTGCTATAATAGGTACTAACGATGTATCGACGACCCTCAAAAAAGCAACAATTAATCCGCCGCAGCCTTGTGTTGGTAGTGATGGTTGTGTCGGTATTGGTAATCGTGGCCAGCGTGACGCTGTTCATCTTGGGGTATCGACTAGATAGTATTAACGGTCAACTGCAGCAAGGCGCGCTGGTGCAGTTTAACTCTCAACCAACTGGTGGCAGAATAAGCGTCGATGGCACGCCCATTAATGATAGAACCCCCGCGAAACGGTCACTTCTATCTGGGTCACACTCTTTTACTGTTGAGCGTGATGGCTACCGTCCTTGGACCAAATCACTCAACCTGGCAGCAGGAACATTAGCGTGGCTTGATTATATTCGTTTGATTCCGATTGATCTTCAGCGCGAAGTCATCGAAATATACCCCGTTGCCACCGACATGAAAGCAGCACCGAATTTACGGACACTATTAGTACAAACAGATAAAGCCGAGCCAAGTTTTCAGCTAGTTGACATCAGCGCCCCTACTGTCAGTAGCCAGACGCTCGTTTTGCCCGAAAATCTGTATACGGCTGATTCTGATAGCTCATCGCACCTGTTCACCCTTGATGCATGGGATGCCGGAAGTCGATACGTGCTTGTTCAGCATCAGTCATCGGGAGTTTCTGAGTGGATTGTGATGGACACGGAAGATATTAGCGAGAGCGTCAACATTACCCAGCTTTTAAGTATTGAGCTAAGCGATCTTCAGTTTTCGGGTACGAGTGGAAATATTTTATACGGGCTGACTGATGGAGCGCTGCGAAAGTTAGATATATCAAATGAAACGATTTCGCGGGCGCTTGTGCAGGGCGTGGAAAGCTTTAACATGTACCAAACTAGTACGTTAACGTATATCGGAGTTGACCCCGAGGACAAAGCGCAGCGGGTTGCGGGACTGTATAAAGATGGAGACGCGCAACCGTACGTTCTTGCCGAGGCTCCGTTGAACACTTCGCTTCAGATTGCGACGACACGTCATTATAACGATGATTACGTGGCTGTCGCCGAGGGCGCTGACGTCACCATCCTTAAGGGTCGGTACCCTTCGTCAGTAAACGATACGACGAGCCTACAGGTATTCGCCGAGTTTACAGCGCCACGTTCGGTTGATCGCATCAGCTTTAGCCCAGAGGGAGACTTCCTGCTTGCTGAAGCCGGCAAAGCCTTTATGAGTTTTGAAGTGGAATATGAGCGCTTGACGAGCTCTGTCGTGAATACCAGCCAGGAAACGGTGCAGCCGCTTCGTTGGCTAGATCAAGCTTACGTGTGGAGCGTATACGAAGGCCGTCTTTCTATCCGTGAGTTTGATGGCACGAACGGTAATGTCATTATGCCAGCGCTGAGGGGGTTTGATGCGACACTAAGCCAAAATGGTCGCTACCTGTATGCAATGACACAAAATAGCAGCGACGAATATCAGTTAGAGCGAACCACACTTATACTGCAGTAATTAGCGCCCAAACAGTCGTTCGAGGAATGTAGGAGCATTCCCAGGGATCGCGGCTTCTGCCGCCCCCTGTCCGCTTCCTGATGGTGCAGGAGCCGCTTCGATAGGATCAGGGCTGACCTGCTCGGCTGTGACGAGTAAGCGGTCAATAGCCGTTCCAAGTGGCGTACAGGTAATTAATGTCATGACGGGCTTGTCGGTTGGATAGATAAGCTTGTCGACTTCGGTCGGCCTCACCACCTCCTTTTTAGTGATGACGTAGGTATAGCGAGTGCTTTCGTAATTTGCATAAAGGGTGTCCCCGACTTGTAGTTTTTCAAGTTGCGCAAAAATAAATTTATACTCACCTTGGTCAAAGAGGTCGTTACTGCTGTGGCCCGATAATACCGTGTTGCCGACTTCCCCTGGCTTACTGTTGGCGCCAGGGATGGCAAAATGAGCAACGCCTTTCTCCATGGCTCTTAACTGTGAAGGTTCGTCTGTTCCAACACCATATATGACAGGAACATCAACGTTAATCTTTGGAATAATCAGTCGGGGTTCGGGGCTGACTGCAAGGTCTGCTGAGGGATCAATGACGATGTTCTGTGGATCAAGGCTGCCCGGCGCAACGTAGGCTTGTACGCTAGCGATCACGTTACGGTTAAATTGCACAAACAAGAAAGCGAATACTACCAGTGTAGCTGCCAGGATGGGAACAAAGTGGCGACTTTTTCGGATTGTCTTTGCAGAGCTCTGTACTTTTCCTAGCAGTTTCTGGCGAAGCTCGTACAGCGCCTCGTCTTTGCTGATCTCTTCATCTGGAGTTGGCTGGGCAGTCTCGGCCGAAGTATTGTGGGCTCCGAAATAATGCGAGGTGGGTGTTTGTTGGGTGTAATACTGCTCGTAGTATTTTTGGTAATACTGTTGCCAGGCACTGTGGTACTCTTTCCACTGTTCGGCCTGCGGCAAGGGATGATCTTTGTGTTGGCGGTGATACGGGTTCTGGTTGTGAGCATTTTGCTGTGGAGTGGCGGGTTCGATGACCTTAGCGGTGCTGCCACCTCCGTATAGCGCTTCAATTTGACCACGAATAACATTTGCCGCCGCATCTTGATGCACCGGTGAGTCGTTTTGAATTGGACTGGTGGGTGAGCCTTGAGGGCCTTGCGGCTGGTTGGGCACGTCTCCACCAGGGCTGCGCGTGTCGGGGTTCATATCTTTATTCCTACTGCATTCTATTGTACAATACATTCGTGCTTCCAGCGATATGCTGGGTATCTCATTCTTGATGGTTGGGCGAGTGGCGGAATTGGTAGACGCGCTAGACTCAAAATCTGGTTCTCGCAAGGGAGTGGGGGTTCAAGTCCCCCCTTGCCCACCAATCAAATGTGAGATATCACTGACGTAGCAATCGCTTCGGCAGGTTTACGGGGATTCCAAAGCCAATAGCAGGCAGCCTTGGCGGCGACACTTCCCCGCCAGATAGCCATCGGATTATCCCAAGGAGTGGTAATGACTTCACCGTTATGGCTGATCAACAAAGAGTCTTTGTGAAGCGTGACGATTGTGACCGGGTATGTCAGTGTAAATTTATGGAGCGCCTCGACTAAATTGGTCAGCTGCATGCTGAATGTGAGAACTTTTGGATAGTATATAGCCTGAAAGATTTTTTGGAGCTGGGCGAATGAGGCAACCAATACAGTTTCTGGCCGTTCGACGAGTAGCTGAGCGCTGTTTTTAACAAGGTCGATTGCGTCACGGGTAATGACAAGCTGGCCTTGATAGTCCGAGATGAACTGTTCGTAGAGCACGGCTGTTTCACTGCTTCTGCCGGCATCGCCGACCAAGAAGACACTCTCTGCCCAGTTGCCGAGAGCATTCATTTCGGCCAGGGCGTCTTTGCCGAGACTGCCAGATGGGTTTGTTGGTGCAAAGACTGCCGCCGTCATGGCTTTGGGGATCGTCTTTCTAAGGGCATCTGGCAAGAGAGCTTTTGACTCGCCGACTCCGGTCGAAAGAGCAATGCCGTAGGCTTCAGCGACGCCAGCAAAGCCAAGTTTATTGCCTCCAATAATTGCTAGTCGGCCTGCCTTGGAGCGCTGCTCGGGTTTACTCCATTCGATGTCAGGAAACAGCGGACTGTTGGCGGGCTGTTTTTTCCAGAATGAATAGTCCATATATCTAGTGTATGCTTTTTGCGAGTTTTTGGGCATAGTCCAGCATGGCTTCGAGTGTTTCTTGTACAAATGATGGAGTGATGATTGGCTGACTGTGGTGGTCGCCATCGCGCAAGGCAATCGAAGCAAGGCGATGTGCGGCTGCCTGTTCCCCCTCTTCTCCGTGCTCGTTGTATACGAAGGTAAATAAGTCCATGTTATCAAGTGCGAACTCGAGCGAATTGATTGATTCGGGAAGCCTTGCCCTTACTGTATCGTGTCGCTCGCCCATCGATTCCTTGATCTGGTCCTTCAAGTTTTCTGGTTCGACAAGCAGATATACAAAGCGCTGTCGACCCGTATCGAAGGCATTCACTATTTGATTGATACAATTGGTTGCCACGGGTCCAACGGCAACTTTACCAAGAATTCCTTCCGGTCGCGTTGCATAGATAGTGCCCGTTTCTTCAATGACTTCGTAGTTGATGACATCACCGCGTAGAATCTCTTCGCTAAGAGATCGTAACGTGATACCCTCGTTTGCTGTCAAGAAACCTTTAGGGTCGCTCGCCTTCCTGTTGCGATTGGTGACGGTATCAATTTTCTTTAGCCTTGGGTGATTATCTGGAATCGCTAGGTCAACAACCGCCGTCTTGCCGGCCGCAAAGACGCTAGCAACACCGACCGCCTCCGTTTCTGTGTCGTGTAGCTGTTTTTGTACCGAATCATTTGCAATATAGTCACCGACACCTTTTTTTAGAAGGTGAATAAGTTCGGGCCTTTGCCCGAGAGGATCGCTCTCAACGATAGCCATTGCGGCTATTATACCATCAGATTGACGAGTCTGAAAGGATGATTATTTAATATCAACGCTGACCGGACAGTGGTCAGATCCCATGACATCGGCATGAATTTGGGGGTTCTTGATCCTCGTCTGCAAGGCCTTGCTGGCAAGCCAGTAGTCAATCCGCCAGCCGACATTGCGAGCGCGAGCATTTGCCCAGTGTGTCCACCAGCTGTAGGCGTCTGCTTTGTCTGGAAAAGCAGTCCGAAATGTGTCAAAAAACCCAGCTGATTCAAAGTTATCAAAACCAGCCCGCTCTTCGGTGGTGAAGCCGTGTTTGCCGACATTCGGCTTGGGGTTTGCTAGGTCGATTTCGTTGTGGGCGACATTTAGGTCACCGCTAAAAACAACTGGTTTTGATTTCTCGAGCTCTTTAATGTGGGCCAGAAACGCTGGATCCCACTTTTCGTGACGTAATTGTAGTCGTGATAAATCACCTTTTGCGTTTGGGGTGTAGACAGTAACGACCCAAAAATCGTCAAATTCGGCTGATATGACACGACCTTCTGCGCTGGGGTCGCCGTAGTCGTCGACGAGGTCATAGTTACTCGCAATATCATCGTGGAAGCCGTTGATGATTGAGTGAGGTTTTATTTTAGTAAAGATTGCTGTTCCGCTGTAGCCCGCCTTTTCGGCGCTGTTCCAATACTCATGGTACTCGGGGAGGTCAATTTCGGCCTGGCCTTGCTTGGCTTTGGTTTCTTGGAGGCACAGAATGTCAGGCTGGTGATCGGCAATGAATTGCTGGAAGGCTCCCTTGTTGATGACGGAGCGAATACCATTGACGTTCCAGGAGTAAAGTTTCATAGGTTGATTATAACCGAACTTTCGCTTCGCGTTGCTGGTCACGGAGCTTAATTGTTTGACGTTTATCGTAGTTCTTTTTCCCTTTTCCGATGGCAATAACCAGTTTAATGTGTCGGCCGCGCGTCAAGAGCCGTAGCGGAACGATGCTCATGCCGGCCTGTTTTTCGTTTGAGAGGGCGTCAATCTGGCGCCGATGCGCCAACAGTTTGCGGGGCGTTGTGTCGACCGACGTTTCATGCTCACCCTTGCTGTTTAAAACGAGGCTAAAGCTGGCGTTGTTCAGCCAGAGCTCGTCATTGCGGATTGTCACGAACGAACCTTTTAGCTGAACGCGACCATCGCGAGCAGCGCGAGTTTCACGACCGGTCAAAGAAATGCCCGTCGTGAGCTCGTCTCCCAGGCTGTAATCATACGAAGCGCGACGATTAACGATCGTCTTTTGAGTCGGTACTTTTCGCTTTTTCGCTGCTGCCATAGTGGCTCTATTGTAACAGATTAGACCAGTGATTTGATGGCGGCAAGCAGTGTGCGAGCCGATTGGTCCCAGGTGAAGGTGGCAATGTGCTCACTTCCCTGCTTGATAACTTCTTTGCGCTTGGTGGGAGCATCAAGTGATAGGATACCATCAGCAAAGCTTTTCGGGCTGTTAACGTTAGCGTAGACAGCGCCCGCGGCCGCCACTTCGTGAAAGATGGTGATGTCGCTGACGACTGCTGGAACACCCATCGCGAGGGCTTCAGCGATGGGAATCCCATAGCCTTCGTCTTTGCTGGCTGTGGCGAGTAATGCATTGTCGGCCAGCAGTGCTTCGTATTCATCATCAGTGACGCCGCCGTAGAAACGAACATCGCTTCCGGTTGGCATCAGCGCGGTAAGTTGCTGGCGCCGCTGGGGATCGATCTTACTGAGCAAGTGAAGTGTTTTTCCTGGTAGCCACTCCATTGCCTTGATGAGTGTTTCGACGTTTTTGTAAGGCATGAACGAGCCCATGTAGATGATATTTTGGATGGTATCTTTGTGCGTAACTTTGTGGGTCTGGAATCGTTGCGGTGCATTTGGGATAACAATAATTGGACGCTTGGTGAGCTTATGTTTCTGAAACTCACGCTGGACGGTTTGGCTGACCGTTGCAACAATGTCCGCGCCATTCAGCGCCAGCCGTTGTGGAGCGTAGGATAAATGAAAGGCTCGCCAGCCGAGCTTCAGGCCGAGGGGCAGCTGTCTAGGCGGTGTGCGATGGCGATAGTAGATCATGTCGTGCAGCGTCAGGATGAGTTTATAGTTGCGCCCCATAGACCCCATCGTTTGGAGGGGCGAAAAAACAACATCAGGCTGATATTCGTTCAGAACTTTTGCGGTGAGGAGCTCTTTGAATGAATCCGGTCGATGGATTTGGATGTAAGCAGATTTTTTAGGAAGAAACTGGATTTGAGCCGGGTCGCAAATTAAAAACGTTACTTTTAAGTGGCGGCACAGCGCCCTACCAAGTTCGGTTGAATAGCGACTAATGCCGTCGTGGAAATCGGTTCGGATATAGCGGGCATCAAAAAACACTTTCATCTTTGTAGATTGTAGCATGCGTTGGGTGTGAATTGGGCTCATGGTATAATCAGCAACATATGAAAATCCTTATCGCGTCGGATTTGCACTATCCGACTATCAACGGTGTCGCTACTTTTAGCCGTAATCTGGCTCGTGGCTTGGCCGACCGTGGGCATGAGGTGCTAGTGATCGCACCGAGCCAAACGGGCAAAAAGCACAAAGAAGTAGATGGAAATCACGTTATTATTCGCACCAACTCTGTGCCGTTTCCGTTCTACCAAAATTTTCGCATTTCACCTAACCCTGCCCGAGAAGTCCGTAAGATTATTGAGGATTTTGATCCGGACGTCATACACATTCAGATGGTGCTGTGGCTAGGCAGCGCTGCATTGAAATATGGTAATAAGTTCGGCATTCCTATCGTTAGCACCAACCATGCCATGCCGGAAAACTTGATGGATAATTTGAAGCTATTGGCGCCAGTCTCTCGGCCGATTAACTACATTTTAAAGGCATATGGCGCGCGCTTTCATTCTAAAGCCGACTTCGTAACGCTTCCGACACAGGCCGCGATTGATATGTTTAACGCAGGAGACAAAATTAAGATTCCGATGGCGCCTGTTTCTAACGGCGTTGATTTAGCGCGGTTTACGCCTCAGTCAGTACCCACTTCACTCTACGAAAAATTCAATCTGCCGACGGACGCCCCTATCGTTAGCTACATCGGCCGGTTGGACGCCGAAAAGCATATTTCGGTATTGGTCCGGGCTTTTGTGCGCGTTAATGCCCGACATCCCGAAGCCCATCTTTTGATTGTTGGTGACGGAACCGACGCGACTCGCTTGAAGTCGCTTGTCAAAGAATTTGGCTTACAGCAGCACGTCACGTTTACCGGAAGGGTCAGCGATGAGGACTTGGTTATGCTGCACTGTGTGGGAACGGTCTATTGTATCCCCTCACCGGCCGAACTACAGAGTATTGCAACACTAGAGGCGATGGCAAGTGGTCAGCCAATCGTGGCGGTTGATGCTGGAGCGCTGCGTGAACTGTGCCAGCATAAGCGCAACGGTTATTTATGTGAACAAGACAATGACGAGCAAATTGCCACTGGGCTTGATGCTATTATTAACGATGCTTCGCTGCGTGAGTCAATGAGCAAAGAAAGTCTTGTAATCGCCAAAACACACGATTTGCAGACGACACTGCAACAATTCGAAAAGATTTATCAAGATTTAATAAACGCTTGAGTAAGGGCTGCAACTTTCTCGGGAGCCTCGTAGTGTGTCAAATGGCCAGCGCCTTCTATTACCTTTAATGTGCTGTCTGAAAACAGTGTCACGAGCTCTTTTTGTTTCTCTAGAGGTGTGATGTCGTCGAGAGATCCGGCAACAAGCAGGGTTTTGTTTGTAATATCCGGTGCATTTTCTTGAACAGTATGACTGACAGAGGTGATAAAGCCTTGGTAGACTGATTTTGGGCTATGAAAAGTGCTAAAGTGCTCTCGATGCTGTTGGCGGATGAATGCTCGAAGCTGAGCATCATCCGTTTTAGTCATAACGGCGCTCATAATGTCGACACTTGGTCTTGATGAAAGCCAGGCGCGGGCGATGTGCTTTGGCAGGTGCTTACCGAGCCAATAATAAAATATAGCGAGCTTCGTCAGCAGGCGTCGTGGGCCCTTAAGTGCTGGCGCCCCAATCGGATTGACGAGGATGAGACGATCAATTGTGTTGCCGTACTTTGCCGCATACGCTGCGCAAATAATGCTGCCGAATGAGTGTCCAAGTAGCATAGGAGGGTGTGCAAGCTTTTGCGACAGAACATATCCATGCAGCCACTCGACGTACGCTTCAAGGCTGTAGTCGTGTAGCATGTCACCTTCTGCAAACCCAGGTAAATCTGGGATTAAGACCGAGGCGTTGTGCATATTTTTCGCTATCAAAGAGAGCCCGTCATGGGTGCCGCGGAAGCCATGGATCATAATGATAGTTTTCTTCATGTGTCGTCATTATATCGCACTTTTGCTTGTCATTTTTTTAGCCATCAGGCATTATGGTGTGTATGTCCGGAGGGAAAACACCAGAGCTTATTGAATTTGGCCCGAGCCATCTTGAAACGGTGCCTTTACTTGGTATAAACGAACTTCCGCAAGTCCGTATCTGATCTTCAGCCTGTTGATGACCGTTTTTTTATTTTGAACGCCGGCCATCGCCGCAAACGAGCAATCTATAGGTTGATTGACCAACTCGGCGTGAGTCCAGAAGAGGTCGGGGTTCGTGCAAACGTAGGCGACAATATGACGTTTGTTGAGGCGCTCGGTGATCAGCTCCGAGAAAATAATCACGAACGAGTTCCTATTCATGATGAAGCGCGAGCGATTGCTTTGCAATACGAAGATATTCAGCGCAGGACAGGTGTTGCGCCTAATATAAAAAAGCTAGGTACCGATCTTGGGTTTGGCGAGACCAAGGTGCGCGAAGCGCTGTCTTTCGCCACACTCCCCCCTAGGATTCAAGCGTTTGTGGCAGACGGATTGCTTTCCTATGGAGTCGTGCGCCGCTTACGGCCACTCCATGAGGCGTACGCACGCTACTGCGCGAGCCGCGACCATTCTGGGGATGTTGCTCAGTTAGCTGAAGATGAGTTGGTGACATTTAGCAACCAGCTGCTCAATTTAAAGTTATCGGGCAGGGTTGATCAGCAGCGTGCTGCAATGATTCAAAATAAAGTAAAGGAAATTGAAGGACGAGCAGAGTATCAGGACGGGCTCTTCTTGCTTGAGCCCGAGCCGGCTGCATCTCGTCGCGCCGAAAGTTCGCAGGGATTGGCTCGCCTAGCTTTTTCTGTCATTAGCCACCAGATTCGATTTCATGAATTGCCCGAAGAGTCTTTGGATGAGTTGGCGGAGAGCCTCCAGGCTGCTCGCGAAATAGCAGCAAGCCGCCACGCCGTATTGGATGTATTTGAATCAAAAGCAGGCTAACTCGTTTTAGCGTGAGGCATGATTGCTTGAATAATATCATGAAGCATTGGATGCGGAGAGGTTTGTGGTCGATGGGCTACTTGGTAGACAAAGTGTATCCTGTATACGCTATCAATAGCTCGAGCTTGTGGTTCGGTAAGGCCAGTTTTGATCAGTGAGCTCAAGAGTGGCTTACCAGCAAAACCGAGCGTTGCGCCATGCGCTCGTAAGTAGTCATCGCTGACCATGTGGGCGAGTCTGTCGGTTGTCTCGATATCGCGTATGATACGTTCAGCTGTAGGCGTATCGCTGCCGAGAAGTGACCATTCTTGAAGATAAAACGACGCCAGCGTGGCGTCGTCGTATTCAGCTCGGTCGGAAAACTGCTCGGGGGTTACTGGGTTGTCGGGGTGAAGACGTGTCCTGTATTCCTGAATATTACTGATACGGGAATTTTCCGTTTCGGAAAAGCTAGGTTCACTCATGACCTCAGTATAGCACTTTAATCCTTTGGTTGAATACCGTGAGCCTTGATGGCGTCTTGCAGCTTCGGTCGATCAAAACCAAGAATGATGTCGCCTGCGACGTCAGTGACGGGTACGCCGCGGAAGTCTCCGTCAATTTTTTTCATTAGCTCATCGTGCGCTTCCTTATCGGCTTCGATATCTTTGGCGATAAATGGTATGCCAAGTTTTTCAAGCCACTGCATTTCGGTGTGGCAAAAAGCGCACCAGCTGGTGCTGTAAACGGTGATTTGTGGAGTTGCTGTGCTCATAGGGTATCCTCTCTTATTTACTATACATTGTACAGTAACCTGATGGTGCGGTAAACACGCTTCAAGCTATACTGCTTATGATACAATAGTCCAAAAGGGCTACATTTCAAAGAAATATGAATTACATGTTGCGAATACGGGGGCATAGGAGAGGTTTTGCGCTACCGACGGTGCTAATTGCATCAGTCGTTCTTTTGACGATCTTGGCCGTTTCTGTGACCGCGACAACCGCTTCACGGACTGCTTTAAAAAACCAGTATTATACTCAATTAGCTCAGCTTGCCGGTGAAGCGGGCGTTGAGTTTGCAAAGTCGTGCCTTCAGCAGAGTGGCGGCGTTCCAACTTGGTCAGATACCAACCCGCTTCAGCCCGGAACGGATTGTAACGGTATCAGAGATGCGAGCGTCGATGCACTCGTCGTTGCTGGTGGCGGAAGCGGCGGTACGTCCTCTAGTGAGCACCGCGCTGGTGGTGGCGGTGCTGGCGGAGTCTTGCGAGAAAGCACGGAGATAGCCGGGGGCTCTTATTCGGTGACGGTTGGTTCAGGCGGCGCCAGCATCGCTGGGGTGACGAGAATTTCGGGCAATAATGGGAGCAATTCATCCTTTAACGGTCTGGTTGCGATTGGTGGCGGTGGCGGTTCTGGCGGTACGGGTTCAGCTGGGGCAAGGTCTGGCGGTTCGGGCGGCGGCGGCCACTATAGGGGAGACACATCTGGTGCAAGTGGCACAACTGATCAAGGATTTCGTGGCGGTAACAGCGTCGCTTCTGTTGGTGGCGCTGGTGGTGGCGGTGCGGGTGAAACAGGTTTTTCTAATGGAACAGGATCAAGCAAGCAATTCGGCGGCGGCGGCATCTATATAGGTGATGACTTTTCTGACTCCGTGGGTGTTCTTGGTTGGGTCGGGGGTGGCGGTGGCTCTGGTGAGAATCCAAGCTATTCAGGCCAAGGTGGTCAAGGCGGTGGTGGTGCCGGAGCGACAACAAACACAAACAACGGCAGCTCGGGCACGGCGAATAGCGGTGGTGGCGGTGGCGGAACGCGTAATGGTAACTCTGGCGCGGGTGGATCGGGCGTTGTTGCGATCCGTTATCCAACCGGAGCGGTAACCGCAACCGGCGGGACAATCATCCAGTATGCTGGACACACTATCCACCGCTTTACTTCAAATGGCACATTCAATGTCTCTGCTGTATCGGGCGCATCCTCCTGTGAGTCTGATTCTCGTTGCTGGGTACTACTTAGTGATCAGCTGCGCTCCTCTTTTAGTGTCCCGCTACCCGAAGTTGATTCTGATGGACGCGCGTATATTATTCCTCAGGATGGGTACGTTGAGTTGCTGCGATCTTCAAATGGCGACGTATTCCGGACGTATCGTCAGCCAGCCGCGCAAGCGGCAACAGTGCCAGCACTGTGTGCGGGTGCAGCCCGAAGTAATCTTGGGTGGAGTAATGCCGAAGTCACCACCACGACTGCACCAACCCCCTTCCCTGTTTCTTCGGCACAAATACTTGGAATCAGCTCGTCACCAACACAGCAGCCAGGAATAACGCATTTTAGAAAAGATTTTAATGTTGTTGAAGCGGGATCATACGTGTTGCAGGTCCGTGCAGATGACGCGGCCGATATTTACCTGAATGGTCAGTTAGTCATGGATGCAAATGCTGGTTGGTCGGTTTCGAGTTCTGAGGTGATTGAGCTTGAGGCTGGCTGTAATGTATTGCACGCAGAGGTGGTTAATGGGGGCATTTTGATCGGCGGCGCAAACCTCACTGCTGCGATCACTCGCGTTGGAGGGTCGACGCCACTAGTTGTTACTGATCGTTCGTGGCGAGTGTCATACGGCGAGCTAGTTTCATATAGTCAACCATCCTACTACCAGTCTTCGAATGGCTGGGGCCCAGTGCGCAACATCAGTGCTCCCCATAGCTCTGTCACTAGTTGGTCCGGAGTTAGCGGAGATAATTCCGCACGATGGATAAGCACTACACACAACCTGAGTGGAAGCAGCTACCCTGCCGGCTATTCATACTTCAGGACAGATAGCCTTGATGACTGGACACTTACTCAGCAAACCGAAATCCAGCTCTCTGTCGCTTGTGATGATTTTTGCACAGTTCTTGTGAATGGCGAAGAGGTGCTGAGCGCTTCGTGGTTTCAAACGTCTACAGCAAATATTACGCTATCTCCAGGCCAGCACCAGGTTGCCATTGAGCTAGAGAACGGCTCAACGGGCGCATCTGGCCTGATGTTTTCAGCTCGGCGCACTGCTGATAACGTCGTGATTGACAGGACGGATTCTGGCTGGTTTGCTGCAAGCGACTGGTTTGGTAGTCCTCGGTCATTTGTAGGCTATGACACCGCGTTCAGACCGAGCCCCGACATTTAGAGCAATTTTGGGGTCTGGTGTAATGGTGTTGACTTGCGTATAATACCTAGAGTATGACGTCGCCTAGACTTTCCAAGAAAAGCCAGACGACGAGCCGGCCAACTTCTGCGCCGATGGTTCTCGTTGCTACCGCACTCGACACTACATGGCGAGCTTTTTTGCCGACAATTGGTGGAACCTTCGCGGGAATTGGGCTAGATAGCTTATTGGGAAGCAGCCCATTCGCATTAATTACTTGTTTGATCCTTGGTACAGCACTCAGCGTCATTTTGATTACCCGACAACTGGCGAGTGTAAGAAAGCAATAAACTTATGATGAAATTTGCCGCTAGTGACATTCATATTTCGATTGCAGCTGAACCACTGTTTGAGATATTTGGCTTTCCAGTCACAAATGCTCTACTGACTGGTGTTATTGGTACGGTTATTACGGTCGCTGTGCTAGCGGGTGTGGCGGGCCGCATCAAGCGCGGTCGGTATAATCGTTTTGTTGGTCTGATTCAATGGGTGTTCGAGGGGCTAATTAAGTCAATTCACGACATTATTCCCGATAAGCAGATGGCACGCAAAATCACCCCCCTTGCGGTGACGATTTTCTTTTTTGTGCTGTTCAACTATTGGCTAAGTATTATGCCGGGCATCGATTCGATTCGGATTGGCGAAGTACCGGTGTTTCGTAGCCTCGTCGCAGACTTGAACTTTACCCTTGGACTGGCAATCATTACGATCATTACTGTTCAGGTGTACGCCATTCGACACCTTGGTGTCTTCTCGAACGCTAGCCGCTACTTCCGCAACCCCCTGAAGGACCCGGTCGGCGCATTTGAGGGCATCCTCGAGCTGCTGGGAGAGTTTTCTCGTGGTGTAGCACTCAGTCTGCGTTTATTTGGCAACGCCTTCGCAGGTGAAGTCCTGTTGGTGGTGATTGCGTTCCTGACTGGCTACATGGCGGCGGTGACACTGCCGATATTCATGGCCTTCGAGCTGTTCATCGGCTTTATCCAGGCGTACGTATTCTTCGTTCTGACATTGATTTTTACCGCGCTGGCTGTTGCGCACCATGGTCCATCCAAGGACTCATCCGATGATCATTCCCTCACTGCTATCGCACCTAAACCGGTGCCGGCACGGAAATGATATAATTTAAAGAAGAAATAAGGAGAAATAAGTATTATGGACGCATTAGCATTTGGACTGACTTACGGGTTGCCTGCATTTGGTGCCGCACTCGCCGTTGGATTTATCGGTGCGGGCGCATTGAACGCCTTTGGCCGTAACCCAGAAAAACTAAGCGATATTCGTACACTGATGATTACCGCGATTGTCTTTGCTGACTCGCTGGCTATTATTGGTATCATTGTCGCAATTATTGCGCGCTTTATCTAGGAATGTGGTCAGAGGAACACATGACATTTATTCGCCAATTTGCCGCTGAAACTGCTGAAGCTGAAACCGGACTCTTCGGAGCTCTTGGTATTGATGTGCGTTTGCTAATTTTGCAAATCATCGCTTTCCTGATTTTGGTGTTCTTGCTGGGTAAGTTTGTGTACCCGTGGCTGATGAAGCAAGTTGACGAACGTCAGGCGAACATTGAGGCGGCTGCTGAAGCAGCGACCTCAGCTCAGAAATCTGCAGCTGAAAGTCAGGAGCAGACGGCTCACCTGCTTGCAAAGGCTCGCAAGGAAGCGGCTGAAATTGTCAGCACGGCTAAACTGGAATCGACTGAAATCATGATCGCCAGTGAAAAGAAAGCTAAGAAATCGGCAGAACGGATTGTTTCCGATGCGCACTCTCAGATCGATAAGGATATTGCGAACGCCAAGAAAGAACTGCACAACCAGACGATTGAGTTGATTGCCTTGGCAACCGAGAAAGTGACGGCTGGTGCTTTAGATGGCAAGATCGATAACGACCGAATTACCAAAGCGCTGAAGGAGTCCCAGTAATGGCTCGCCGGGTATCACGAAGAGTATTAGCTGAATATGTCGCTGAAGTGATTGTTGGCGGTGGTGACATGCCACTCACCACTCAACAGCTGGCGGCGCATCTTGTGGTCACACGGCGCACCAAAGAGCTTGATATGATTATGCGAGATGTATCATTTATTCTGGCTGATAAAGGAATTGTGAGCGGTACGGTGATTTCTGCCTACGAACTCGCCCAAGAAACAAAGAAGGCTATTCAAAGCTACGTGGCTGATGTTTCGAAGGCGAAGAGCATATCTTTGTCATACCAGCTTGACCAAGCAGTGATTGGCGGCTACAAAGTATCACTCCCCGGCTCGCAGATCGACCGCACCATTTCCCACCAACTGACGCAACTTAAGACCCGCTTCAAGAAAGTATAGAAGGAACTAATATGACGAACATATCGATAGCAGAATTATCAAAAGAACTTCGCGAGGCAATCGACCAGCTGGAAACCCAGGGTAACTTGGGCGAAGTTGGGGTGGTGGTGCGCGTTGGTGATGGCGTGGCGTGGATCCATGGTCTTCGCAAAGCTGGCTATAGTGAGGTGCTTTTGATTGACACCGACGAAGGCGAAGTTGAGGCGTTTGCTCTGAACTTACTAGAAGACGAAATTGGCGCCGTGTTGCTGGGCGAAGACTCGGCGGTTAAGGCTGGCCAAAGTGTTCGCTTGAAGGGCACTGTCCTTGACGTGCCGGTTGGCCCAGAGCTGCTTGGGCGCGTGGTTGACCCACTCGGTCGTCCGCTTGATGGCGGTCCAGCAATCAAAACCAAACAACGGGGCCTGGTTGAGCGCGAAGCGATTGGCGTGATGGGTCGCAAATCAGTTCATGAGCCCCTGATGACTGGTATCGTTTCGATTGATGCCATGTTCCCTATCGGTCGTGGTCAACGAGAGTTGATTATCGGTGATCGCCAGACTGGAAAAACAGCTTTAGCTATCGATACGATGATTAACCAAGCTAAGCAGAAAACGGGCGTGGTGAACGTCTACGTGGCGATCGGCCAGAAGCTTTCTAAAATTGCTCGCCTGGTTGATCGTTTGAAGCAAGAAGGCGTCATGGAGCAAACAATTATTGTGGCAACTGGTCCGTCTGACCCGGCTTCCCTTCTGTACCTAGCACCGTATTCTGGCACGGCGATGGGAGAATATTTCCGCGATAACAGCCAGCATGCGTTGATGATTTATGATGACCTGACCAAGCACGCCGTGGCCTATCGCCAGATGTCGCTGCTGCTTCGTCGTCCACCGGGCCGTGAAGCCTATCCTGGTGACGTCTTTTACTTGCACTCTCGCTTGCTAGAACGCTCCGCCAAGCTGAGTGATGACTTGGGTGCTGGTTCATTGACTGCACTACCGATTATCGAGACACAAGGTGGTGACATTAGCGCCTATATTCCAACCAACGTTATTTCGATTACCGATGGTCAGATCTTCCTAGAAACAGACTTGTTCTACCAGGGAATTCGCCCAGCAATTTCAGCTGGATTGTCAGTATCGCGCGTCGGTGGTGCCGCCCAAAGTCCAGCAGTCAAATCGGTCAGCGGCAACCTGAAGCTCGGCTTGAGCCAATTCCGCGAACTGGCCAGCTTTGCTCAGTTTGGCAGTGACCTGGATGCGGCAACCAAGCAGCAGATTGATCGCGGCCAACGTTTGACTGAACTCTTGAAGCAACCGCAATACGCGCCGATGAGTATTTGGCAGCAAGTCGTCAGCATCATGTCGGTTTCGAATGGTTTCTTTGACACGGTCCCGGCCAGTCACATTAAGGACGTGCAGAGCGCGTTGTTGACTAAGCTATGGGCTGAGCACAAGAAGGAGATGCAGACACTCGACAAGGGTGGCAAGCCGACCGAAGACGATGTGAAGCTGGTAAAGAAAATTGCGACGGCTGTTGCAAAGGGGTTTGAGGATAAATAATGGCTTCCACCCAGGCACTTAAATCTCGCATTCGCTCGGTCAAGAGCACTCGCCAAATCACCAAGGCGATGCAGGTTGTTGCTGCCAGTAAAATGCGCAAAGCCCAGGACGCGACAAAGACGTCGGCACCTTATACGCTAGCCGCTCGCCAGTTATTGACGGCACTTTCTACTCATGCGTCTGTCAAAGATCACCCACTCTTCGTAAAACGTCCGGTAAAAACTCGACTGATGATTGTAATTGCGTCGGATAAAGGCCTGGCTGGTGCCTATAATAGTAATATTATTCGCGTCTATGCTCGTGAGCTAAAGAAGGATGACGCTGAGGGGATAAAGAACACTACTATTACGATTGGCCGCAAGGCGACACAGTTTGTAGCACGACTGAAAGACACCGAAGTGATGGGTGCCTATGAAGACATCCCCGATCGACCAGATGGCCGAGAGCTGAGGGCTATTTTTACGAATGCTCGTCAGCTTTTCGAGTCCGGTACGGTGGATGCAGTTGATATTATTTACACCGATTTTGTGAGCAGTATTATGCAAGAGGCAAAAATTATGCGCGTATTGCCGGCTGGGTTCGCTCCTGCAGTTGAGCGAGGCGTTGCAAGTGACGTCAAGTACGAGCCGAGCACTGAAGAGGTGTTGGATGGCGTCGCTTACCGCTTGGTTGGTGCCCAGATCTACCAGGCTTTGTTGGATTCGCGAGCGAGCGAGCACAGCATGCGTATGATGGCGATGAAGAATGCTAGTGATAATGCTTCTGATCTGGTTGATGACCTGACAATGGCGATGAACAAAGCGCGCCAAGGTGCGATCACCCAAGAGCTGGCTGAAATTAGTGGTGGTGTGGAGGCATTGAATGAATCATAGACATGACCGAATATGCGACCATGAATTACTGAAACAAGGGAGAAAATGATGACTAAGAATACAGGAAAAATTATACAAATTGTCGGCGTCGTCATTGACGTTGAGTTCGAGGGTGCGATTCCAGCGATTCACGACGCACTCGAGCTGATGCACGATAAGGAAAAGATTGTTTTAGAGGTTGCGCAGCACTTGGATGAAAAGACCGTCCGATCAATTGCCCTTTCTGGTACTGATGGTTTGAAGCGTGGTGATGCAGTGACAGCGACTGGTGCTCCAATTAGTGTACCGGTCGGTGACGAGACGCAAGGCCGTATGTTTAATGTTGTCGGCGACCCGATTGACGGAAAAGCTGCGCCAAAAGGAAAGCGAGCACCGATTCACCGCCCTGCCCCTTCATTGGACGAGCAGTCTAATCAAACTGAAGTCCTAGAAACAGGTATTAAAGTTGTCGACCTGATTGCCCCGCTGATTAAGGGTGGAAAAGCTGGCCTCTTTGCTGGTGCCGGTGTTGGAAAAACAGTCCTGATTACCGAGCTTATTAACAACATTGCCAAATTCCACAGCGGAAACTCGGTTTTTGCCGGTGTTGGTGAGCGTACTCGTGAAGGTAACGACCTTTACTATGAAATGGAAGAAGCCGGCGTACTCGCCAAGACCAGCCTTGTGTTTGGTCAGATGAACGAACCACCAGGTGCTCGTTTGCGCGTGGCGCTTTCGGGCCTGGCAATGGCCGAGGCCTTCCGCGACGAAGGCAAAGACGTTTTGCTGTTCATCGATAACATCTATCGCTACACCCAAGCCGGTGCTGAAGTCTCTGCTCTGTTGGGCCGTCTGCCTTCTGCCGTTGGGTACCAGCCAAACCTGCAAGAAGAAATGGGAGCCTTGCAAGAACGCATTACTTCAACCAAAAAAGGTTCTATTACCTCTGTACAGGCCGTCTATGTCCCGGCTGACGACTTGACCGACCCTGCGCCAGCTACGACCTTTGCTCACCTTGATGCGACGATCGTGATGAACCGTGCGTTGACCGAGATTGGTATCTACCCTGCCGTTGACGTACTAGCATCGACTTCTACCAGTCTTGACCCAGAAATTGTCGGTGCCGAGCACTACCGAGTTGCCCGCGAAGTACAGCGTGTACTACAGCAGTACAAAGAACTACAAGATATCATTGCAATCTTGGGAATGGAAGAGCTGTCGGAAGAACAGAAGAAGACAGTTGCCCGCGCTCGACGCATTCAACGCTACCTATCGCAGCCATTCTACGTTGCCGAGAAGTTTACCGGTAACCCAGGGAGCTATGTCAAATTAGAAGATACAATTCGCGACTTCGCCGATATCCTTGATGGCAAATATGATCATCAGCCAGAGGACTGGTTCTACATGGTAAACGGAACGTTGGCAGAAAAGGCTAAATAATGCACTTACAGCTAATTACACTACACGGCGTTCGGTTCGATCAAGAGATTTATGAACTGATCGCCCCAACCTCAACTGGTGAAATCGCAATTTTCCCCGGACACGAGCCGTTGGTGACACTGGCAGTCCCCGGGGCGCTGGTGGTTCGACACAAAAAAGAAGACCGCGATGAGTCTTTAGAGTATTTTGCAATTAGTGGTGGTGTGTTAGAAATAGCCCAAAAAAGTATACGCGTCCTGGTTGACGAAGCCGATCACGGTGAGAATATTATTGAAGCCGAGTCCAAGGCGGCTTTGGAGCGTGCGCTTAAACAACGTGACGAAGCTGAGGATCAAGTTGAGATCGACAAAGCGATTGAACTGATTGACCGTCATCAGGTGCGTCTACAGGTAGCTGACTTGCAGCGACGCAAGCGACGTTAGACGTTAGGAAGCGCGATAACGCACACAGTGTTGCGACCGTCTGACCACGAGTATGGTTGCGCGCTTGGCGTCATGCTCGGAAAAGGATCTTGATTACTGACTTGCTCGACGACAGGGGCTCCGCAGTCGGTGTTGCCACCGCGCAATGCGAACATTATGTAATGGGGGTTTGGTTCACCGTCAACAGTAAAGTCATCTTGTCGGATGAATACCGCGCCAGTGAATGTGTGGACCGGGTCAGCTGGGCTAGCAGAATAGTACGGCATCGGAACACTTTCGACACTCACCGTTGGAAGAGTGGCTATTTCACTCAGGGCTGTGTTGAACGGCTCATATTCATTTGATACGTATTGACTGTCGCCACACGTCGCGCTCGGGTATCCAGTGCCAAGGCAAATACGGTCATCCGCACCTTCTGTTTCTTCACTTGGAACCGGTGGGTATGAGCTATTGACTACCGTGTATGCCAGAAGTGTCTGTTGGTATGAACGCACCCCCATTTGCACCTGAACGTTGTATGCCCGGCCAGTGACGCCATTAAAACCAACGGTCGTAATCGCAGCCAAAATGCCGATGACAACGATGACAACTAACAGCTCGACAATAGTAAAGCCATGGTTTTTAAAGCGCTTATGCATGTTATTTATGATATGACAGACCGAGAGCTGAAGCAAGAGGGGCTAGGCGTGGCGATTAAGTGCGGCGCGGGCTTCGTCGGTCGTCTTGGTGTGCATCAGGCTGTCGCGTAATTCAGCGGCACCGGCAAAATCACGGACGAATATCTTAAAGAACCGCTTTAGAGGGTCGTAGGGCCGTTGGCCCAGTTGTCCCGTGTACTGATCGTATAAATCAAGTTGTAGCTGCAGGAGGCCCAGCAGGTCGTCTTTGCTGCGTGTTTTTATGTCACGTGCGAATGCATACGGGTTAGTGAAGACGCCGCGCCCAATCATCACGCCGTCAACGCCATACGCCTTTACAAGTTCGAGGCCGTGCTGGCGATCACGAATATCGCCGTTAATGGTCAGGAGTGTCTGTGGTGCAATTGTATCGCGCAGTTGTTTGATTTCTTTGATAAGTTCGTAGTGGGCTGGCACCTTGCTCATTTCTTTTCGAGTACGCAAGTGAATCGTCAGGTTGACGATGTCTTGTTTAAGGATGTGTGTAAGCCAATCGGTCATCTCATCGGTGTGAGTGTAGCCGACACGAGTCTTTACACTAACGGGGAGCCCCGATGTTTTGGCGGCGGTAATTAATGCTGCGGCCAGTTCGGGGTCACGAATCAGGCCACTCCCCGCCCCCGTCTTGACGACGTCTTTAGTGGGGCAGCCCATATTAATATCGATGCCCGAAAAGCCTTGCTCGGCCAGTCCTTTGGCCATAAAGGCAAAATGCTCGGGGTTGGTCCCCCAAATTTGGGCCACCATCGGTTGTTCATCGTCAGTGAAGACCAGACGCCCGCGGGTGCTATGGCGGCCTTTTTCGCTAAAATAACTGGCAGCATTGGCGAATTCAGTAAAGAAAACGTCGGGGGCACCAGCCTGGGCGATGACATGTCGAAAAACAACATCTGTCACCGCCTCCATAGGTGCCAGAATAAAAAAAGGTTTGGGAAGTTGCTGCCAAAAATTATTCATCATATCTCTCATCGACCACAAGTTTTTGTGATAAATGAGAGACACAGAGATAGTGAAACTCTCTACTAGCCGAAGCCAGTGCCCCAGATGGGGTGTGCCTTGGTACGTGTACCTGCGCTCACTGAAAGTAGCTGAGCGGCCTGGGGCGCTGTCCAGCTCTTTCCATGCTGGCAACGTAGTCCTGGTGTGCTTTCCGCACTGCGGTTGCATCACCAGATGCTATAGCGCGCCTGATGGCGGCTTCTCCATCGGCCAATCTAATCACCTCCTTAGGGTGGTTGTTCGAAAAGGACGTGCAGGGGGCCTCTCCGGAGTCATTCAATCACGTAGACGACATTGTCCAACACGAAAATGCTCTCCGAAGAGGCCCAACTTGGGGGCTCCGCCACACCACTATCTGCACCAATCGTCGCGGGGGGCGACAACGGGCAGACGCGCGTCCCACCCCGGGAACTACTGCTGCGCTGGGTGTGACGGAGCTGTCTCGGCTTCTGCACTCGGGGTGCATGGGGGAAGGCCGAGACGGGGTTCACTATCTCTGTTAAATTGCGAAGAGAGGAAGTGAGAGGATGGCACCAAAAATTGATTTGCTGCAATTTTCTCACTCCCTCAATCTTGCAACTCATATTATACCACCTTAACTGCCTTCCGGTCAATAGGTGCTGCTATTATATCGTGCCCTCGAGTAGGTCTTGCTCGAACGCCACTATCCCCTTGTATGATTGATCGTAGGCGGATGTGTCGGGGAGGTCGAGTGACGTAATGCGTTGCCAGACGGCCAAGAGCAGTTTTTTAAACCGTTCGAGCTCTTCTGATTGGTAGCTGATGTGTGTCTGGCAGACTTCTCCATTTTTGGTCGGCTCGATGAACGATAGGACGCCACCGGTGACTTTATAGCCGCGATAGTCACGTGAATGTTCGACCATTAGCTTGTAGAACATGACTTGCTGAGTGTATTTATGTAGCTTGATCTTTTCGTAATCGGTCCGGGCTTGACCATCTTTGATTGGTTTACCGGTCTTATAGTCCGTCACGATCATCGTCTTGGCTTTAGGGTCGATTTCAGCTACGTCGATCATGCCCGTTAAGTGAGCGTCTTCAATATGAGCATCCTGATGGCTAAAATTAAGTTCGGCCTTTTGCTGTTCGTTGAAATCGTTATAGCGGGCATCCAAAAACGCCCTCAGCTGCTCACTCCCCTTTTGCAGGAAGAGCTGGAAATCGTCTTTACTGAGTCGTTCTTTTTGGAGAGCTTGTTCAAAATCATGCAGAATATCTTCCAGCGGTTTGCGTTCTTTGCGAGAAACCAGGTGGACATGCGCTTGCTGTAAGGTGGTGTGGATAGCCGATCCGTAGCTGGCAGATGGTGACTTTGCGCTTGGGAAATGGAGCAGGTTATCGAGCAGGAAGGCGCGTGGTCCGCCACGCGTGACATCAAGGAAATTATTGAGGTGCGTTGCGCTGAGTTTGTAGGCCGCGAGCAGTGGAAGAAGAAGTTCCTCGAGCTCTTTTGTTGGGGTAGAGAGCTGGCTGTGCCAGGCCAGTTCACTATTGGTCAGCAGGTCTTCAGCAGACAACGATACTTCTATCGCCTGCGATGGTTTTTCACTCAAGAAACTCGCTACCAGTAGCTGCTTACCCCTTTCATCTTCAGTGCTATACGAAATGCTCAGCTGCGACTTGGCGCGGGTCATGGCGACATAAAACAGACGCAAGCGTTCGTCGGCGCTATCGCCACTGGGTGCTAGAGGCAGGTTTTCGGGATAGTTAATGTTTCGGCTTGGGCTGCGCGCTTTCTCGCCCCACACCGTGTCGATGGCATTAATAATAAAGACGGCCTCAAATTCAAGCCCCTTCGACTTGTGTGCGGTCATTAGGTTAATTGCTTTCTCATCACCCTCTCCGATAATGCGACGCATCGAAAGCGGGGTGCCAAGTCGGTGGTGGAGTTCGATAAACGTGACAAACGAATGCAGTCTAAGGATTTCTTTGGCGGCGTATTCGCGCAGGTGTCCTCGAATGGTGCGCAGCGCAGTTAAGTACTCGAGGTATTGGTCCGGGCTCGCATCTAGCGCACTTTTCGAGAAGTAGTATTCGTAGAGGGGGCTGCGGAAGGCATCTGATTCATCGGCGTCATTTGGGCGACCTATCAGGTGATCGAGTGCAACCTCAAGTGTCTCTGAATGTGAAGCCGCTGCTCGCTCGACTAGCCACTGGTGAATAAGCACAAACTCGGGAGTCGTTTCCATACAATCCATCCAGCGCCTCCGGCTGTCGTAGGCATCAGAGCTGAGGCGCCAGAGTTGCTGCGGCGTAATACCCCAGGCGGGGTGACTCAATACTTGTGGCAGTAAGCTGTTGGCAAGGTCATGATCGTTTTGGGCTAGCGCAATAATGCAGCGGGCCAAAAGTTCCAAGGCCACCACTG
>Ga0136601_1000094_pt1 | contig 43856 bp, 62 predicted proteins | sample AntRauMFilla2699_FD_181020 | JGI IMG/M metagenome (GOLD analysis project Ga0136601, IMG submission 181020) | Saline lake microbial communities from Rauer Islands, Antarctica - Metagenome Filla 2 #699 | ecosystem: Environmental > Aquatic > Non-marine Saline and Alkaline > Saline | place...
ATATCAAGATCCCCTCGGGCCTCGACGTGGATCTCATATTTTTGAGCTTTGGGAACCGTCGCGAATCCTTCAAAGGACTTCCCGTTGACAGTCACTAGCATATCTCTTTTATATACCTTCTCCGCGTTCAACTCTTGATGTTCAACCGCGGAAGCGCAAGAGGCCATAACTAACATAAATGTAATTATTAAAATGTTTCTCATTATTTACTCCTACAAGTCTTTTTAAACCATAAAGTCCGCCAAGATCTTCGACAAACTAATTTCTTCTTAGGTTCGGGCTCCGGATCCTCTTCAAGATCTTTCCCACAACACGACTTAAAAGCGGCGTTTATTGAGTAGGGAACCGACCTAGGACGCGATTTAGTTCTTTTATAGGCGTGTCCATAACCTATTTTGTGGGATCCCTCGTGGGCCAAATTAGAGGCCGAACGACACGATCCAAATTTATTATGATGATAAGTGTTCATCTAAATTTTATTAACGCTTGGGTAAGTGTAGCCTACGGGCCCTTTCCATTTATAGTAAGATTTAAGTTCTACGCCAACTTTCGAAGACCGGATATGCTCAACGATTTGGGAGTTCGTCTTCCCATTGGTGTCTATGAGATCTCGACTCTCCATAAATACTCGAAAGCATTTACTTCCGAGAACTTCATTCATAACCGGGATATATTTAGACATCTTCCCTATTTGGGATTGGTTTAAATTGTGTTTTGTAACTTCGATGAAATCGACTTTCTTAGAATCTTTGTCGATCAAGAAGGCTTTGGGATCGGGGGAGCCCAAGTTGTTCTTGTGAATACTCTCGTTAGCGGTCGCCACATAAGAGATCAAGATGGATATTAACAGAATTAAATTTTTCACTTCTTTTCCTTTTCTACTAATGGCCCTTTGGTTTTAACCCGAAGACCTAGCCCGGCGATGCCATTTAGAATCAAAAGATTCCTAGTGTCTTTATGTAAAGAGGGGCCGAAAATTCCGGCCCCTATGAGAAATAAATTGAACCATAAAGTCCAAGATTTTAATCGTAATTTCATTTATTAAGCTTTAAGGCTCTTCGCAAGATCCATCGATCTCTTAACAAGTCCATAAGCTTCCTCAACGATTTTAAGACCGTCCTCGATAGCCATTTCTAGCTTATCGTCTACGATGTCAAATTTCGCTTTTAAGAACTCGTGAAGTTCCATTCTTTCCACATCGTCAAGATCTTTGATTTCGGCCATAACTACTTTGAAGTCTACACTTCCAAGTCCTGTTAATTCGTCGAAAAGATCCATTAAACTTAGGTATCTAGTCGCTCCGGTATTTCTACCAACTTTGTCCGCTACGTTTCCAAGCTCGATTCCAAGAGCTACGATAGGCTTTAAATTTGAGATTCCTACTTTTTCCATTTCTTTCTCCTTGATTATTTGGATGACTTCATGTGAAGCCATATTTGATAAACTCGCGCTTCGGTCATTTTAACCGAATCTTTTATCTCTTTCATTTCATTTTTTACTGCTCCATGCCTTTTGTCAACGTAGCCCGTGACTTTCGCCACTTCTTTGTCTACATAAGCCATAGAAGCAAAAGAGGAGGTCATCCAAGTGGCCGTCGCGGTAGATAAAATCGCGACGAATACATATAATAACGGATGTTTTGATATTTCTTCTTTCATCTTATTAGGCATGGATAATCCTTATTGACAGTTTTTAAAAGCTTGTATCGTGTCTATGATTTTAGTCTTGTCCGAAGTATGGATGACAACTTCATCCGCTACTAGGGCCTCGATTTCAGCTTTAGCCGAACACAAATCACCGTCTAGGATATCTTCTTTAATTTCTTTAAGATCTCTTCTCATTTGTTTTCTTTGAGCTTTAGAAAGGCCTTTAGCTTTGTTCATTAACATGATCTTAGCGTAGAGAGTCTTTCCAAAATCCATATCTTTTAATTGAGAATTAATAGCGTTGTTTTGGACTTTCAATATAGCTTGAGCGGACTCATGGGCCCCTTTCTTAGCTTGATCTACCTTGAGAACCTTACGCCCGGACAACTTCTTCTCGAACCTTATAAACTTAGAGCAATAAATTTCTTTAAGATCAAGATTTAAGATTGCTTCTTCCAGTGGATCCCCGCATGATACGCCTTCGTCGAATAAAGTTTGACAATATTCTCCACAAGAGTTCACTTCGCTTTTAGAACTAATAGGCTTTGAGGGGTCGTCTACTTCCTCGTCGGAAAGAGAAAAATATTCATATCTATGTCCCCTTGGAACTTGGATACACTCTCCGGGACAATTAGATATCCTCGTAAATTTTGTGAATTTCTCCCCGGACATAATCTTCTCTTTCTCCGCCCACATCGAGGCGTAAGAAAGGTTGGAAGTTATAAACAATAATATTAAAATTAAATTTTTCATTTATTTTTCTCCTATACAAGTAACGTGATAAGTTGTGGTTTGGTAGGCCCCTGTAGACGCGAGCTTAGATTGTATACTAAATTGCGAAGAGTTTAAAATCTGTAATGAGTCCGTGGCGTAATTATACTCTATTGCTATAGAACAAGTGTTTTTTGTCATATCAATATTACTAGTGTTTACCATATACCCTTCCGATATTGGAGACGTTGAAACAATCCAATCGTCACAATAACTTCTTAACGTATTTCCCGAACTATCAAAAGAACAAGCGTATATTTTTTGTCCGGCTTTTGTAATCGTCGAAACCATATCGTTAATTACAGGCCTCGAAACATTATGAGACTTACCTTTAATTGTCATAGTGGCATTTCTATTATTCGAAGCCGCCGTCCCATCCATAGATAAATAAACGCTATTAGTGTCCGGTGTTTTGCTGTAAACCTTAAAAGTGTTCAAGCCTTGGCTCTCAACACTAAAAGACGAACATATTCTTGCCGGAAAAATCTTTGTAGCGGAAGACGCGTTGGTTGCGGTAAACATTTCCGAACCTAAAGAAATAAGAGTGTCACTTTTATTTTGATAATGGCCTATTCTTAAATTTGCTTGTCCGCCATTTACCGCAAAAACAGACGAGTTAAAACAAACCTCGTAAGACCCGCTTGTCGGTATATTTAACTCAACACCAATTTGTTCGTTTCCGCTTGGGCAAGTTGTGGTTCCTTGGGAAAAGTCCGTACAAGTTATATTTGCTAAACCGGTTATATTTTGCATTTCATACGTTGACGCCGCCGGAACTCCGTCCGCCGGAACGTCGGTGTTGCCACCGGTAAAGTTTACGACAACTCCATTCGCTGAAAAATTTGATTGCTCCGGAGTAAAGGCCTCTTGAGTTTGAGAAGAATCCGGAGTGAAATAAACCGAGATAGAAAATATTGCATCTTGGTAGGCCGTCAAAATACTTATAGTATCTGAACCGGAACTCTTCCCTAGTATCTCCCATGTTTCATTACTCGCGGTATCCGTTGAGACGTAAATCATTTCGCCGCTATATGCTGAATTTGAAGCCGTACCGACCGCAAGTTCCGTACTGTCCACAACTCCATTGGACATTTTTATAGAGTGGTTATATGCACCATCCCCACCGAATTTTGTCATCGAACTTATTACGAATTTATATACTCCGACTTTTCTTTCTTTTAAAACGAGCTTTGGAAGATTATCCCCAAAATATGAAACGCTTCCTATTTCGATTGGGTTTGGAATTGTACCTGTTGGAGTAAATGAAGAGTAAGACGTTCCGACCTTATTCCACACTTCCGCACTTCCCGAGGCTTTAAATTGTAATGAACCAACAAAGTGAGCCGAATCACCAACCGGGGAAATATTTTTATTTGATCCCGTATATGCTTCATCGGCATCTATAGTCCCCGCTCCCGTACTTACTATACGGAACTTAAATAGGTCTCCCCCTTTACATGGGAAAGTTATCGTTGGAGCTTTTAAAAATTCAGTTAGATCCGAAAGACTCCCCGTAGATACTACATCCGCGGGATCCGCATAAGGTGATTTTAATACTTTATATTCAAAAGAATCATCCCCTTGCATATATTTAAAATCGGCCATACAACCGGGCCCAACGTCATCCGAAATAGTAATCGCATCGGATTCTAAGTATTGACCGGCTCCCGTAGCGACAAACCTAGCGAATTTTAGGTTTGCTTCCCTACCATTCACATGATCTTCTTGAGTTAAAGTTCCGCCAGTATTGGCCCAATTTAATATAGGAGATCCCGGATCTTCGAAAGAAGAGTTTACTAGGAAGTTAATTCCTCCCCCGCCTCCGCCACTTCCGCTTCCGATTTTCTTTTCTAAAGTCCCATCGTTAGAGAAAACCCAAGCTCCGGCGGATTCACTCCACTTCATAAAAGGATTAGATCCTCCTCGGTTTACTTCTAGTTTTCTGTCTACCGCGGTTCCGTCTCCGAGAGTCATATTCCCTTCGGCTACCATGTTTCCTTCGGCCGTCAAGCCTCCACCAACACTAAAAGGGATATTGATATTTAAACCCGTCCCATCCGTTGAAGAGAAGATCGGATTTATACCGAGCCCCATGTTCATCTCTAAAGATTTCGCCGAATTGGTTCCATCTCCAAACTTCATATCATTATTCGGAATCTCCCAAGGGATCGCCGCGAAGGCTACCGAAGTAATGAAGAGTAATAAAATCACCATCATTTTCATTATGCTATCTCCTCTATATTGTTAACTTTAACATTATTTGAACCACCGTCCACAATCGCTTCGGTGTTATTATCGAAAGTGTTTTCTTTTACAAAACAATTTTTCGCATCCGCCGTCATATCAATGGCCTTCCCTCCAACTTCATCAAAGTTTAGGAATCTTCCGTTTAATACTTTGGCTCTTTTTGCCGCTATTTGAAGACCTACAAGAGTCGTAAGACCTTTGGCCATAAAAGCTTTAGGATGATATTGGATCTCCACTCCTTCTTTGTCTACTATTTGAGTAGCTATAATAGTTTGAGGATCCTTAACGAAAATTCTAACATCTTGAACCGGGAGAGTTACCCCATCCATATCAAGCATAACTTCGTTGATCGTGGCGTGAGTACCGCCTACGCCTACAATAGCGTCATAAAGACCTTGGATTTGAGCTACTAGATCGACTTGTTCGTCTAAATACGCTATCCAATTTCCTACGTTATTCATCCACCAATTAAAAAACTCTACGGGAGGGATTTCAACTATCCATCCAGTATCTCTCTTTCCCGCGCCGGGATCCGCTATAAGCGCGGAGCCACTTGTGGCCCACTTAGCGTCTTGAACAGGTTTTGCCATTTCTTTCTCCTTATTTAGTATCGTAATCCATTATATTAAGTTCGTCGAAAACTTCCCGCCATAGATATGATCTTGGAGAGTTCCGAATCCTAAAATGTCATTTCTGTTTGGATCCACAAAGCCAAATCTTGGGCTTGTGTCATAGAAGAAAGCGAACTCTCCCCCGACAAGTGGATCCGCCAAAGTCCCAAATCCAAGGGCCGTTGGGGCTCCCGCAAAACCAAAGGGCTTATCTGAGAACTCCCCTATCCTATCTATCCTAATTCCGGCTCCGACCACATTTTGGAGCCCTTCATATATAAAGGCCGCCGTAATTGGGTTTATAGTTCCATTAGAAAGCAAAGTCATTCCCGCGGGGAAATGCTCTTGAAGTTGGGCTATACCCGCTCTAGTGATAATTTTATAGACGTCGATCACTCTCTCCGTCTCACCTTGGGAGATATTAATTCCCATCTTCACATAGATTAAAATACGATAGAAAGCATCGTCAAAACCAAGCCTACCCTGGCCAACAATAGTCCCAAAATCATCTAGGACAGATCCTTGAGCCATGTCAACCCAACGTCCAACGAAAAGGGCATAGGTCGCGCCCTCAAGGTCTTGAATCTCCCCATTGAAAGCATTTAAGATCGCTATCAAGTTGTCCGCTTGTTTGTATTGAGTTATCAATCGATCTATAGCGGCTTCTTTATGGTTTTCTATTTTTGCTATGATTGTCATAGTGTAATCACCGTAGTTCTTGAAGAATCCCATCTAGATACTTCATTTGGTGCGATGGCTATATTATTTCCTAAAGTTGGGGAAACCGTCTTCCCGATCCTAACTGTGATACCTGTTATCCCGGTTATGCTATTTAGAGCGCATACTAGTTGAGGAGTTACAATTATATCCTTACCAATACCAAGCCCATTTCCATAAGCTATTATGGCGTCTTCGGCTATGATAAGACCATTGGCCGGGAAGTCCGCGTCCACTGTCAAATCAATTTCGCAATAAATATCCACATCGGTAGGCCTAGAGAATTTAACAACTTGTGGGAATCCTTGTGAATCGGTTATGGGCTCCGAAAGAGAGCCAAAAGTCTCAATCCCCGCGGGTTTAGTTTCCCATATAAGATCCGCGATTTCTGGAAGATCTCCTCCATCAATGACGATTTCGAAAGACTTTGGAGGTCTCCCATCTATATCAATTAAAAAAGTTATATTTTCAAATCCAACTACCGCCGTTACCCCATCAAGATCGGCGAGTATAGAAACAATAGCTCCAAGAGTACCAGCTCCGGCCCTTTGAAGTGATTCTTCTCTTCGTAGTTTTAGATCCGCATCGGACTCTAAATCTCTCCCGACAACAGCGTCTAGTTGGTTAACAACGGAATCAAGCCCCGAGATTGGATTCTCAATAACTGTAAGAGATCCACTTGGAGCGGTTATTCCCCCAATGTCCTCGGCTTCTACAATCGCGCTGGCCCCCTCTATCCCCGGAGTAGTGTTAATGATAGCCCCGTTTGAAGCTGTGACTCCATTTGCTAAAGTATCATCGGTCACTAAAATATCAGTAAATAACTCCCCATTCTCCCCGGTTATTGTGAACCCGGTAGAAAAGTCCCCGGCCACTGTGACCGAGGACAGAGAAGAAAGACCGTTGAGGGCGTTCTCAACGTCTAAAGCGACCGCCCCGAAAGGGATCGCAATAGTCTTAACACCTTTATACTGTAATTTAAACTCCCCTACATCGGGAGTATTGTCGAAAGTTAAGTCCCAAATTGAGTCACTTCCGGCCACAAGGGTAACACTTGAACCAAGAACAAACCTAGAAGTAGGCTCATTTAATACTGAGAACACCGAACCAACGGTAACTATGGTTCCAATAGTCCCAAACAATTGGATAGTGGCTTGGGATTTAACTCCCGGTTGACGCGTGATACCTGTAATAGAAACCACATTATCAAGAGTCGTCCCTTCCGCCGTAAGAGGGTATTGGGAATTGTATATGGCTTCCGCTAACTCCCATAATAAAGATTCTCGTTCGGCTTGAGTCCCATTTATTTGGCCCAAAACCGAACTAGGGATAAGATTTATTGAATCCCCAAAAGACTCTCTATTTGAAGCCTCAATTTCTGCTAAAATGTCTACGAGCCTCTTTGCTCTAAAACCTGTGGGGGTTATTCCATATTCCGCCATTACAATTCCTCATCAAAATTTAATATCCCGTCATCCGTTCTCGCCGTGAAGGTGAGTGCCAATTTCCGTCCCACTACATCTAAGTTAAATTCTATCAGTTCAATTACTCCCGGACTAGTAAGGATCTCATTTTTAAAAAGAGCATCAACTTGACCGGGATCCGGAGCCTTCTTTAAAACCTCCCCAAAATAGTCAACCCCTTCTCTAGTATCTAAAAACCATTCTCCGAGAAAAACCCTAAGCCTTTGTCTCAAAACTTGAGTTATTTCTTCTCTTCCAGTGGTGAGAGTTAGTTTATTATTATCTATTTGAATATCATTGTTACTTCCAATTCTTATACTACTCATATTTTATCCCGTTACTGTACCCGTCGCCGACCCTGGCCCGGTTTGAACTCCATTAGTTATTGTTTCCGCTTTCTTAACTTCGTTAACGATCTCCGTAGCAATTATTTTCCACATTGTCTCAAGATCCAAATCGCTTTGGGCCGTACCCGATGGCGGTCTCGCCGCTTTTATAGCATCCGCTATAGCTACTCCAAGAACATTTCCATCCATTGCCATAAGTTATCCTTTCAAACTATCGATCTTCGCTTTTAGTGCCGTAAAAGCCGCTTTATTAATTAGGGCTTGGGGGCCATAGACCGTATTAGTTAATATTTTTGAACACTCGTCCGCTAAATTAGATATCAAGCTCACAAGTTCTTCCGTGTTATTTGTTATCTTAAATTTCCCGCCGGGGCTAATTTCAACAAAGCCTCCCCCATTCTTTATAAGGGTTTTCCCACTCTTTTCTATAACAAGATGATTAGTTCCATTTGCCATCTCTATCGATCCCGCTGGCCCATTAGGCTTTAGAGCGTTGGGGATACTTGATCCGCCGGGATATGCTTTGGCGTCTGTTATATGGAATTTTCTTGGATCATCGGGAGAAACCAATCCTCCCTTTTCTTTCCAAGTGTCAAGAGATCGCTCCGAGAATACCAAAGTCACTTCGTCTCCGGCTTCTAAATCAAAATGAACCCATTTTCCTTTAGATCTCGGAAACAGGATTGGGACTTTGTTTATGATTGGGAGATCCACTATTCTCCCGTCCGCATATTTTCTTTTTAATGAGGGTTGAATCTTTGCCGTTTGAGTGTTTCGATCATAACTCTTAACAATGCCCGGCATAGACGTATGAACATCACATAGACGCCCATCAATAGCTGAATGGAGAAGATCCGCAAAAGTTGGCTTCTCTTCACTCATGAAGCCTCCCCGAGACATTTAAAAACCCCATCTTTATTATCTCCCATATATTTAATCCTTCTAACTGTCACAAATTCGTCGATTTCTGCTATTTCTGAGACCACTTTTATTTTTCTTCCTATCTTTATGCTCGGGTTAAGAAGAGTCTCAAAACGGATAACGTCCTTTAGTTCTTTCGCGCCTGATTTCTCACTTTTTGCTTTATATGCTTTTAGAAGCCCGGTATCTTTGGTCAATAAAATGGCTTCTTCATCGGTTGAAGAGCCTTTAGGCAAAATTTGGAGTTCGCCATTCTGGATACTCCATTCTAGGTCTTGTTTCCCGGTTAATTCATCTAGACGGTCTTTTATCTTCCCCGTTGCTGAATACCCCGAATTAAAAACTAAATCTTTAAGACCTTTTATGGCCCCTTTAGCCACTTCAAGTTGATCGGCCATATCATTTACAATGGACTTTATAGAGGTTCCTTCTTCATAAGATTTGTCTAGTGTTTTTTCTGACAAGGCTTTAGTTCCTTCCCCTATTTTGAATTTTGTAACAATGTCCGCGCCTCTCCTATTTATTTCCACTTCTAGTATGTCCCCACTAGAAAGGATCTCTAGTATTGGGGAGTTATCAAATCCGGCATAACCTACTTTTAGTTGATACTTTTGCCCTTCATCATTTATTAAGTTTCTTGATTGAGGGTTCAAATTATAAATTGAAACCGTACCCGAATTGGCATTAGACTCTCGACTTTTATCCACGTCAAACTCGATGCGAAGATCTCGGAATATTCTCCCTTCTTGGCCCGCTTTTCCGATTTGAAGTTCCACTAATCTATTGTATAGAAAGGTCACACGACCCCCTCATCCGCATCAAAGTAGTATAAAGTTACTTCATCCCCAAGGTCTAGACGTTCGGCATTTATGTCTGTAGCGTCTCTATGAAGAAGAATAAAGTCCCCCGGGGGGAGATCTGTCTTAACATATTGTTGCAATAAAGGGACTCCGGAGAGCATTACAAGTCCTATTATGATGTCCGTTTCTTCTTGATCTTGAATGTCTAAAATCCATCTCTTCATCCGCTCATTATATCGTATAATCAAGTTATAGATGACTCCATCGAGTTCTACTCTTTGGTTATAAGAAGGAAAATCCGCTCGTGTTGCTATTGTTACAATGGCCATTATCCCCCCAATCCTTTGAAAGTTTTAAATAATATAGACCCTTGGGAAGTCTCCGCCACTTTCGTTCCTTGCTTCCCTAAAGACTGCTTAGCTACCGCCGAAGAGTTCTTGACCGCTGCTTCGGGAATAGAAATTGTTTGAGATTGGACTATTTTCACCACTTCGCAATCTATTTTAAACCTCAAAGATTTTCCGTCCTTTACAGTCACGGGAATGGTCATATTACTTATTAAAACATTGTCATATTTTTTAAGGCCGGTTATAACTTGAAAAGGGATCTTGTTCTTCCAAAAGCCTTCTAGTTGTATCAAAGCCACTACTCTCTTAACCGATCGGCCCGCATCGGGGAGGAGTCCTCCACTTATTGCGCCTATTGCCCCACTAAGAGCATTAAATCCTACATTTTGAACTTGGAGAGCGATGTCTCTAATATCATTTGAGGGAAATGGCACTTCCGAGATCAAACCCTCAATAGAGAACTTCTCATTATTTAAGACAACATTGTCTGTCACGTTGGATCCGTCTTCTATTTCGTTTTGTGTTATTTTAGATGAACGGGAATGACTCTCGTTTACCGTAGCATCCAATTGAAGGAAACCAATATTTTGTCCCCCTATTTTATAAAGGAGAGCCGTTCTATTTATTACATTTCCAATTATTGTATCCAAAGCCGCCATTTGTTACTCCACTATTGGCGAGACTACTTGTCTCTTTGTTGCTTGAAAGATATCCAAGAGCCCTTCCGAGACTCCTTGTCTAACAAATTTTCCGGCTTCTTCCGGATCCGTCCCGGCCGGCACGTTAACCGTCACTTCAGCGTTAGCGGTGTTTGAAGTATTTCCTCCGCCGCCTTCACTTGCAGAAGGCCCAAGACCTAATAGCCCGCCTATGCCATTATTTAGGACAGCGGTTGGATTAACTATATTGTCAAAGCCTTCTTTTACAGCATCTAAAGCCCCGGAGAAGTCCCCTCCCGATATGGCCCCCAAAACTCCTCCAAGTGTCCTAACCATGGAAATGGCGGCTCTTATTGGGGTCAAAACTAGAGCTATAACTCCTTGAACTATATCTGGAAGCTCATTGAACTTCTCCCCCACATAATCCACGGCTTTCCCAATCTCTTCTATGATAACCCCTGTAAGAGAGTCTTCCCCCCTAAAGAAGGCGATTAAGTCATCCACTACTAAGAAGACTACAGCAAAAGCCGCCGCTATCAAGGCTCCAATTAAAAGAAACTTAGCCATTAATAACAGTAGGCCCGCATTTGTGACTCCTAGGGCCAGTGATAGTCCCCCAAAAGCCGTTATCATTGTACCAACCGCGGTCAATACAAATCCAAACAAGAGAAGAAGCGGCCCGAGTACGGCCACTAGTCCAGCTACAATTAGAATTAGGGTTTTTGTGGAATCACTTAGATCCGAGAACCATTCCACTACTTTTATGATTACTTTTAATACTGCTAGGGCCGGAGGGAGCAATATTTTCCCAAAGGAAATCGCCACATCTGATATTCTAGTTTTCATTAATCTAAATTGATTGGCAAACTGATCGCTAGTTCTCGCATAATCCCCAATAGCGTTTTTAGATTGCTCTTGAGCTAGTTGGAGAGTCGCGAAAGCCTTGGCTTGCCTATTTGTTTCAAACGTCATCCCTTTAGCGGTCAAAATTGCCACTCGTTTTTTTACATCTTCTTCTAGGATAGAAATACCTAGGGATTTTATTGATTCTCTTTCTCCGAGTAGGGCTTTAGTAAGTGCTTTCGATGCACCTTCCGCCCCTCCGGAGAAGTTTGTAAACGATGCTAAATCTACCGCCAACTCTTGAACACCTTTAGAAAGATCAAGGGCCTTATCTTGAGCGAACCCAAATCCAGTTAATAGATCTCCGGTATCCCCTAAAAGTTCTTGGGCCTTAGTTCCGGTCAAGCCAAAATTTTGAGCTAATTCTTTAGAAGTTTGAGTCGCCTTGCTATTTATACCACTAAAAACAGTATTGAATTTTGATTCAGTTTCTTCGGCATCGGAAGCCGATTTGACCATGGCGGCTCCTACCGCAAGGATTGGGAGAGTTACAAAAGTAGTTAATTTCTTCCCGGCGTTAGTCGCAGAAGAAGCCATTTTATCCATATTCTTTTTGACGCTATTAATTCCCGCGTCAACTTTCCTAAGTTTGGTCTCGTCTACGTCAAATCCAAAGCGCGTAACTAATTCCCGAAGAATCATTTGACACTCCCATAACTAGGAGCTATAAAGTCATCAACCCCAAAAAAGAGGTACTGTGTTTTATAGAGTTTACAAAATAAAATTCGAAAATGAAAAAGTTTACATTGGCATGACTTCTCAATACCTAAAAGTTCGCCTTTCCCAACACCGATCGCGTTGGATAGGGCGTTTTTCACGATGCGAAATATCCCTTTTACATCGAGTTCGGTCAAGAGAAGAGGCTTTAAAACTAGAGATCGAAGAGATCCATAAATATAGATCCCTAAATCCAAAATCTGGTTACAATAAAAAGACGGACAAATATGTCCAAGATTCAAAAGATTTAATGTCTCAATCCGCAAAAGAAAGAGTCCGAAAATATGGAGTCCCTTTCCTGGGCCAAAGACACTCCAATAAAACTCGGAAAGTAATGTCAAATTTAAAGAAAGGGAAAACCCCTTCATGCTCAGGGCATAACTCCATAAAAGTGAAAAACCTACAAACGGGAGAAGAGTTTGAAACAATTCTCCAAGCTTGTGAAAAATATAATCTCCACAAAGCCTCGCTTTCCCGGCACTTAAGAGGGAAGCAAAAGTCTTGTGGAGGCTTTCAATGGTCAAAAATTTAATCACTATTACGTCCTTGTCTTGCTTGAATACGCGTTCATCTCTTCTTGGATGTCCATCGTTTCATGGATATCTAAGATGTCACATAAACTCAATCGATCTTCTATCTCCGTGTAAGTCGTAAGCTTGGCGACGATTGGCCTCATAAAGAACCAATCTACCCTACTCTCTCCAACTTCATATCCTCGCAATGCTTCGTTGGAAGTCTCTATTCTTTTAGCTCTGCGAGGCCTCCGAAAAAATCTTCAAAATTCACTTCTAAAGCAAATTTAAGTACTTTAAATAAATGGAGAAGAGGGAACTTTCCAAAGTGTTGCTCTACCGCGGACATTTTCTTAAATTCGTCCATTTCTTCGGTCTTGTATGTAATAAGTTCTTTAACTAAAAGATCTTTAAATAGTCTATCTACTTCTTTCTCCCCAAGTCTCATTGAAAGCTCTTCAATGGCCATCCCGATTAAATCCATATTGAAATCGGCGTCCATAATAGACTCGCCTTCTTTCTTTTCAATTCCTTGAATTATGCTTGAGATTGGCTTCCCTAGAAGCTTTAACATCCGAGCGAGTAACGCCGCGGATTTGAAAGGGTTCATTTCATACATGAGGTATTCAGTCCCATCTATAGTCTTTTCATGTGGTTTTCTCATCTTCTTCTCCTATGTTTAGTTTTTATAGAGGGCCCACACGCCTAGGCCCTCTTAGTATTTTAAAAAATTAATTTCCTCGAATGTCCATGACTAACTCTTCACATTGAATTATCCACTCGCGCTCCCCAACTTCTTTCCCATATTCCGAATCGGCTTTCTTGACTACAAAGCCCGCCGCCGACCCATGAACATCAAAGCCCGAGTTATCTCTAAATGATGCCCCAAAAATGTCCCCACTCTTAGCTAAATCACTTAGGATCCCATTCGATGCCGAAGTTTGTTGACAAGTTATTGTGAACTTCCCGGCTTGGTTAGAGTTTTTAGTTCGGGTTCCGCCGCCCGACGTACTTGGTTCAAAGGCAAAACCCTCTTCATCCATCGCCGCTTTAATTTTATTCCATCCTTCAATGATATTTCCATCAACAATCATTGAGCCATCTTCTGGTGCATACGTTTTCATAGTTTTCTCCTTATACCGTTACAACGCCGTTAATTTTAATCTCGTGAACCGCACCTTGTAAGACCGCATTAAACTTGAGGTCTGGTAGGATTCTAGAAGCTCTATCGTTGAACCCGATATCCGCTACTAAAGGCTTAATGATAACCGATTGACCTTTTTTAAGGATCCCTTGGTTCTCTGCTTTAGTTAAAACGCCTCTCATTTCAGTTACGATAATATCGATACCTTGATCCGTATAAGGAACTTTTGGAAGATTAACTAATCTAGCAAAAATTGCCTCTTGCATACGAGCGTGGATCCAATCTACTCCTCGAATCTCATCGATGAACGAAGCATCGGCCATCCAACCCTCTTCCATAATAGCGATTCCGCCTACTTCATTATAGTAGTTTGAGTTCTTAGTTCTCAAAGCCGTTCTACCTGTACCCGTAAGCTTAGAAGCAATTTGACCGGCTAAAGTCTTAAATTTCCAAGTAATAGATCCCGGTAACGCGGGAAGAACTCTACCGAGCCAAGCCGCGTCTGGATATCTCTTCGCTGTAGTAGTTTCCGCTTTCTCATTATAAAGAGTGAATGATCTTGAAAGGTTTGAAGCGTTCATATTGTATGCTAAATCATCAACCGAAACGGGATCAATCATTTCCGTATCATTTGAAGCATATCCACTTATTTTTCGAAGTGTTTGAACAAAAGCCGCCGCCGCTTCTTGATCCGCGGTAGCTCGACTTGTGATAGCTAAGGCGTACCAATCGTCACTTTCATTTGAAATTAATTGAAGTGCTTCCCCAACTGTCTCGACACCTTCTTGAAAGCCTACATAAGCTTTTTCTGGTACTAAGGCTTGAGAGAAATAATCCGTAAGAGCTTCATAAACTAAGTCTCCTACTGAATAATCATCTTTATATGACTCATTGTCATATTCTCTAACTCTGTTAGTCATCGCTCCCGGCTTTTCACTCTCCGGGCCCAAAAGTAACATCGTCCCAAAGCCTTTTTGTGAAACGGCTGTGGTTTGACGGTCGATTTGGATATTAATAATTCGATCTAAATCACTCATGTTCTTCTCCTTCTATGGAACTTGTATTGTTGTTTTGCCATCGTCTACTACTACTCCGGCTTCGTTTTGGACGTTTGTATCTACTGTCACTTCATCAATTGGATCTATGTTTTCAATCATTGATGAGATAGTTCGAAGTCTTACGTCCATTTGAAACCTTTCCTCATAATCAGATTGTACGAGAGAAGTTAGGTCTTGAGAAGCCAAAGCTTCGATGACCTTTAATTCTTTTCCGTAATTGTCTTTTGCAAGGAACGAAAGTTTTTGCTTCCAATTCCTTGAGTTAAATAGTTTTTGGAGCTTTGACATATATTCGCCGGCTCCTTTTCTAAAAATATTTATGGAGAGTGTGAACTCTCTTGGCCCCACGGTCTCAACTTTCAAATCAGACCCATCTTCTATGAACCTTTCCTCATCGGACGTTTCGGCTATTGGGCCGGTTATAAGTTTTAATGTCCCATAGACTTGGCCCTCGGGGACGCCGGTTGCAGAGGGCCGGGCCGCCGATTGATCCTCAAAACGAAAATCAATCCCGAGGGAAGACGTTATGGATTCCCATAGGACGTCTTTTATTTCTTTCGGTATTGGTATATTAAAAATTGGTGCAATCATCTTTCATCCTTTTTCAATAGGGCGATAATTTTATAATGTGGGATTAAATCATCATATCTACGGACTTCCGCCACTTCCCAATCGCGGTCTTGATAAACCACGACATCCGCGTCGCCGTCTTTTTCTTTAGTTCTAAGACGGTCTTTCGAATATATCTTTATGGCCCCTTCAATATGGCTCCCAAATACCTCTCTAATCGTTTTTAAGTTTCTTTCGGGTTGTAGGCTTCCTTTCACCGTAAAAGTGCTAGAAGGAGCTTCTACCATTTGTCCGCGGACGTTTTGAGCTTGGCCCTTACGCTTTACGTTTATAGTATTTCGATTTAATAAACAAAGACTCATTATGACTCCACTTCGTAGTCTATGGATTGTCTCATTCTTCCAGAATCGATTAGCGGATTCGAAGATCCTTTAGCTCTAATCGTTGAATCCTCGTTTTTGGGACTTCGTAAATTTACGATTTTTTGAATTATATTTCCTTTAATTAAAAGCCCCATGATCCCAAGGGCCTTATCCATCGAGATTCTTCCCGTAAAGATATCCGCTTGAAGTTGGAAGGCTTTTCCAAAGATTCTTCTTTTTCTTTCGTCTATTGTGGATCTAATAAAAGATCTCTCGGGAATATCTTTCGTCCCAAATTCATTATGAGAAGCATATTCAAGAACCGTAGCTCCGTCCTCGCCCTTCTCTCCGTCGCCAAGGATCCCGATTTTAGTAAATGGCTTTTTATCGATGGCCTTCATTTGGGCCATCCATTTGTCATATCCTAAATCTTTGTCGATGACTTTTGCACTCATTAGCAATCCACTATTGACATAGTTATGACTTTTGAGTTTCTTAAGTTTAAGAATTGATTTCCGTATTGGGTTTGACGTAAATAAGCGTCTAGGTCGTCCCCGGTGGTAGAAGTATTATAAGAGATCGCTAGGTCTCCAACTTTCTCGCTCGCTTTTTCAGCACTAGAAGCTCTATCCGGATTGGACATAACTAAATCGTGGGCCGTCATCAAATAGACCGCTTGGGCGTAACAATCGCCGAAGGCGTTTTTGCCTACTTTCCCTTTAGCAAGATCCATATAATAATTAACTTTGGTGTTGCTAATTGAATTAAATTCGGAGAATATCTCTCTAAATTGTTCTAAAGTTGGTTCCAAAATAAACTCCGTTTTATAAAAGAATCATATCTCGTCCATGATATATGATTCCAAGATACAAGCCATTAAGAGCCTCCACGGATGGAGCTTTTATTTGTTACTCTTGAGGTTTTAAAGCCGCTTTACTAGCTTGGATTTGAGCGTCAATTGCTTGAAGAACTGATTTCCTAGCCTTCTCCGAAGTCTCTTCGATTTGAAAAGTCATAAGAGTATCGTAATCATTTGTTTCTTTAACTAATTTGATAGCATCTTTAGCGTTAAACCCGCCTAGAACCGTATCCGAAAGATCGTCGTCGATGTCCGCTTTTGGCATCTCAATATTTTCTAACTCTTCTTGAGTATTAAGCATATCTTCCGCTTTCTTCACTAGATAGTCTTCTACATAGTTAGCTCCGGGAATTAAATTGATCCCACCACAAATAATAATTCTTTTAGTGTTGTTAATAATTGCTACTTTCATTTCAAACTCCTTACAGTCTTTTTTATTCTTCTCTAAATAAAAAGGGAGGGACAAGCCCTCCCCATTCTTATAATAAAATCATACTAGATTAATTCTTATAAGCCATCCGCAAAAATTGTCGCTAATGGATAATAAATAATAACTCCGCCGAATCTCTCATGACAATAAACAACAAATTCCATTCCTTCTTCTTGAGGAGGGAATTGCTCGAAGTCTTGAGGGATCTCAAGAGTCATAACATCCGGATCTCTTCTATATCCAAACATCTTGTCGCTACCGCCCGCTCCTAAACCTTTAAGCTTATGATAATGATCCACGTTTTTAATGAATGGATTATTTCTCATAAAGAATTGAAGGATAGTCGTGTCACTCGTAGCACTTCTCGCCGTCGAACTAATCAAAGTATATTGAGCGATTGGAAGTAAAAGAGTATCGATAGTCTCAACTCCATTAGTGATATCTACGGGAGTGTTAACCATTCCGTTAAGATCTCTAAGGATTTGATCCGGTGTTTTTGAAGCAAAAGTCTTCGAAGCTCCCGCACCGTCCGCCGGAAGAGTATATTCCGTCGTATTTGGGTTTGTGAAAAGACCTTGAAGTCCCGAAGCCGCGTCGCCTTTAGCTCCGTACTCGTCTTCCGTTTGCATCATTGCTTTTCTAGCCGTGTTAGCTCTTCTTTGTTCAAGAGGAATACCGGCCATTTTGGCTTTTCTTACTTCTTGGATAGAATATCCGTAAGAATCCCCTAAAGACTCAACCGTACTTGTGAATTTCTTCTTAAGAACGTCAACTCTTGGAAAATCTTTAGCGTAAGATTCAACGATCTTAGCCATTCCTACACTATCATATTGATAGTAAGTTATAGAATCCGCTCCCGGATCTACGTCGCTATTTACAGGAACTAATTTTCTTATTTTTAGTTCCGGATATTTTACGTCGTATGTTTTACTTTTGATCTTTTCAAGTTCTCTTTCGAAGAAGATCGTTTCTTGTGCGTCTAATTTTAACATCGTATTCTCCTTCGATTAGATATTGATTTCTATTAAAGCAAGTTCGCCAACTCCGGCTCCCTTAATAACTTTACACTTCGAACTTATGTCGATTGAAGCACCACCAGCCGCGTTTTTAACCGCTCCCGTGTCCGCGCCAACTGCTAACTCTAAATGAACTTCTCCATCTTTAAGCATTGCGTTGATTGCTTTAACCCAAATACGACCTTTTCTTAAAACAGAAACGGCATATTTTTCTAATAGTTCCCCATTCTCTACGGATTGATGAATCACAAATCCTTCAAAATTAGCTAAGGCCATTCCCGCCGCCGCTGCTTTTGCTTGCTCTTCCTCTGTCCCCGATTGAACACCTCTTCCGAATTGTACTCCCGCACCCTCAACTAGTCGAGAAACGCTATCGATGTTATTCACATCTCCGAGAAGACCTTCGAAAGCACGTTCAAAATTTACTGGATAATTAACTTGGCTCATTTTGGACTCCTTTAGTCTCTTGTAGTTGATAAAGGTTCAAGGTATCCGTTACGAGAGTCTTTCAACATATTCTCACGGGCTTTAGCCGAATCAAACTTATTTTCATTAATATTAACAATTGGATTTCCTTCCACATCTAACTTAGTAGTGTTATTGATAGCGATTTTCAGCTTATCAGAATAAGACTCTTTGTTTTCTACGATTCCGTCAAATCTTGCATCGATATAGTCTTCCGACTTCTCGTCAAGTTTAACATCCGGAGAAACGCTTGTGATAACTAGTTTTTTGATTTCAAGATTCGACAATCCGTCTTTCTTAAATTCTTTAACTAGGCTCGTAGCCGTTTCACAAATAGAAGTTCTTGTTTCTACAAGAGCATCGATAGTATTAGCATCCATTTTAGTAGAAGCTTCTTCTTTCAATTTCTTGTTTTCTTCTTCAAGGCCATCCGCTTTCGCTTCTGACTTATCCGACTTCTTCTTCATTTTAGCCGCTTCTTCTTCGGCTTCTTCTTTACTTAATTCGGCTTTTGCCTTACCTTTCTTCACTTTTTCAAAAAGAGCGTCGTTCTTAACTTCCATATTAAGGAAAGCTTTTGCGATCTCGCTTGAAACTTCAAAGTCTTGGCCATCAATTTTAATCATTTCCATCTTTGGATCCTCCAATTCTATATGTTTATCGTAAATGATTGCTTCGTCGTCGTCTAGTCGTAACTTGCAATTATTTCCCGCACGTCCACGAGGAACTAATGCAATATGATTATATCTAATATTTACTTGTCGTCTATCGTAGGCCTCGCCGTTATAAACTCCGCTCTCTTCGACCATATCGCTTTTATACCCGCAAGAAACTTCTTGATCTTGGTTCATAGCGATTCTTTTCTCAATCTCTCTAACGCCCTTCTCATTCGTAATTGTCCCCGTCGTATCTACGAAGGCATTGTCATTCACGATCGTTTGATCGCCTGTAAGTCCTACCGATACTTGACCGAAGTTCTTAGAATTAACTAGACCTTTATTTACTTGGACAGGATGAAGAAGAGTAATTGGTTTCCCGGCTAATGTGGCCAAAGAATCCGCGTGAAAAACATCGTCGGGATGACGAAGTTCTCTACTAATAGATCCATCTTTCTTTAGATAACTGAATACGCCCGTTCTAGTGGCGCGGATTTGAACTCTTAGAAAACCTTCGTCGGTTTTAACTACCGAAGTCGATCCCCCAAACTTATCATATCGACGAACGGTCTTAAGTTGAGCGTTGTCTAATCTAATGTGACTTTTATTTTTCATATCATCCATAACTTGATCATAATTATTAAAATCCTTTTTGCCTAGCCTTATTTCTTAGGGCCAAGTTTCGTCTTCAAGAGAGTTAGTTCCGATTGGATCTTTTGGATCTTCAAATCGTCTCTAGTTCGTATCGCCGCCAAAAGTGCTTTTTGATTTACGTTCGAAGGGTTCTTGTCAAATTTATTTCCAAGAGACTCGACTCTCTTATCCGTGGATTTAAACTTTTTCCCAATATCTTTAAATTCTTTTTCTAAAACCGGGATAGCCTTTTTCGCTTCGACTTTCTTGGGAGCTACTTTCTTAGGTTCAACTTTTTTAGGAGCTACTTTCTTAGGTTCAACTTTTTTAGGAGCTACTTTCTTAGGAGTCACTTTCTTTTTAGGAATAACTTTCTTCGCCACTACTTTTTAGCTACCGCTTTCTTTCCTACTAGACCTTTCGTCTTGGCTTCTCTACGGGCCTTTCGGAAAGCGGCTTCTCTTGATTTTTCTTGAACCAAAGAGTCGCTTAATTTCTGTTTAGAAGTCACGGCCGCTTTTGTTTTACTCTCCGGCTCGTCGATACTTGAGATTATAGGAACCGCCACACAACGGCATCTAATCGGTTGACCGGGAAGAACATGGCTCTCTCCATCGACCGAAGCCCCCTCTTTATAAGAGAATATTTTATTATTCAAAGCTCTATGAGAAGCGCGGACACGTTCATCCGACGATGTACTCCAACGAAATCTCTTTGTCCCAAGATCCGAAGCTCTTCTCGATGCGAGATTGGAGTTCAATTTGGATACTTGATCTTGAGCTATTAATCGGGCCCTATCTTTAGATATACCCGTTTTCTTTTGAAGATTTTTGGCGATCTCTTTCGTCGAAGTCCCTCTCTCAAGGCCGTTAAGAGTTTCGAACTCTACGTCCTTAAAATAATCCTCGTGCATTGTAGTTATTAAGGACACGTTTTGAGATACGGTATTCGATAGCGTACCTCGAAGCCAAGGCTCCGACCTAAACGGACTTATGCCCGTTACTTGCTTGACTTGCATATCGAAAATTTGTTCATTTCTATTATTCACATCAATGGACATCTTTTGAGCGTCCGTCTCAATGGCTCTTCTAGTAACTATCTCCGCGAATTTAATTTTAATACCCGCTATGATGGCCTCGAAGTCTTCGACGTAAGTATCTTGACGAGTATCGACTAGGCCCACTTCCGCGACCATAGCCGGGATTTGAGGGACGAGAATTTCCTTTATAAGTTTAGCCGCGATTTGAACTTCCGCGACTTTCTTCCTTTCATATTGTCTCTCGATCATTAAAGGGAAAGAACCGACCGATCTTGGCTCGATGTCCGGGTTCCTTCCTTTTGCTTCTCTTTTTCTTGCTCTACTTTTTATTTTATTTCGAGTTTGAGTATCTATAGACATCCATTAATCCTTATAAATCGTTAAGTCCTTCCGGATCCTCGTCATCGTCGAGATCGTCGTCCATATCCCCAAAGTCCGGGCCTTCTTTTAGAAGATCCTCTCTAATCTTAAGATCGATTTTAGTCTCTTGGTTAAATTCGTCATCCGCGAATCTTGAGATCGCTACTTCGTTAGGATCTAGGACTTGATTAGTCATATAGATTTGATCCCCTTCCGCCGTAATCTTATAGATTTCCGCTTTCTCTTTTTGAGATGGCTCACTAAGAGGAGGGAAGAGCATATCGAATCCCGGAGGGATAATCCCTTTAGTTACCGGATTATTTTTAGCCGAAAGGATGATTTTTAAACAGGCCATAAAAGAAGGTTTGAAATCCGACTTTTGCATCCCTTTAATATAGTCATCCCATTGCTCTTGTTCGGATCCGCCTTCCCCGTTGTTTAGTCCGCCTCCCGCGCCTTCCCCTAATAGGAGAGTATGTGGCATTTTGGAAGCCGCTACTAATCTGTCATCGATTTTTTGAAGAGCATCTTTGATCCCCGCAAGTGGAGTCGATTTTCTTTCGAAATCCTCGTCCGCATCGACTACAACGGACTTAACAAGAGATCGCTTTAAGTCAATTAGCGATAATCTTTTCATCACGGCGTCATCTTGGCCCGCACCAATTAATTGAGCCAAGTTTTTCATCTTGAAAACCCCCGCGCTAAAGTCTTGCATTAAGACCGCGAGAGAATCATGTGAAGAATTATAATTTCCAATTGCATTTTGAACTCTATTAAGTACAGAATCATTAAAATAATTATTTGAACGATATAATCTCTCCGGAAGTCTAGCTCCTTCGAACCTTACTACTCGTGACCTATGAACCATAGGGCCCGCTAATTCACTTTCGGACAAAGCCCCTCTAGTGAATACATATCTTTCCGGTTCTCTGAAATCTTTACTAGAAACATCGTGGATAATATCGATTGAGTTCATATCCCATCTATGTAATTTATTAAACCAAGGCACGTCTCGAATTGTTTCGAAGTTAACCTCTTCGCTTGGATCTACTCCGTCTTGAATACCAAACATCAAGAAGCCCGCTCCATATAGTCTTCCCCATTTGGCGGCGGCTATATAGAAATCCATAAAGTTGATCTTGTTTAGGTAGTCCCAAAGCTCTTTATTGAAGTCAGGATCTTTAATTCCGTTCTTAGTGAATATAGGTTGTTTTCTAAAGGCCTCGTCTACCGGGGCGTTTACAATCTTTTCGGCGATATCATCACAAGCGAAAATATGCTCGACTTGATCCCAATCCATTCGCTCCCAATCGGCTTGAAGCCCCGTTCGCTTATCTTTTCCCTTTCTTCCTAAACCTGTAAGGACATTATTCCATCCGTCTAGTTTAACGATCATATTTTTAGTGTGTTGATCTACTTCTTTGGCCATTATATTCTCCTATTACATATTTAATATATTATTTGTAAAGCCAACGCCCGATCTCTTAAACATTTGGATCGCGATTGCCGTTGCTATAATACAATCATCATTCTTTCCGTCAACGGCTTCGATCTTTCCTTTATTGTCTACTAAAGTCATACATTCACCAAGTGTATCTTGATCTTTTACTTCAACTATTCCCGCTTCGACATCTTCGATAAACTCGTCAATTAGAAGGGGACGCGTTGAAGAGGTTGTCTTCCATCCAAAGCGGCCATCGTCCGCCTCGTAGAGATTTGGATACATTAAATCCTCTAATCTCAATAAGACAGCATGGCCATGATTATTTCTCTCGACTCCAAGTAAGGGCCACATAGCTCGCCCGCCCGTATAGAGCTTACAAAGGTCATAGCACTTCGTCCCGAAGGCTCCGGGCTTCGTAGTGTTCGTCCTAAGTTGGGCGCATTGTTTCCTAGTCTTCGCGTTGTAGATAGTAGCGACGGAGTGGTCTTTCCGGATCCCTTCGGCGGTATCTACTCCACAAACATAGACTTGACCTCTTTGGAATGGCTCCCAAACCTTGAGTCCATCGTCATCGCTTATTGGAGAAGGAGCGGCGTCCTTCATTTTCTTAACTAAATTTAAGTCCATAGCCGAAGATCCGGACATCAAGAAGCAAGATGTATCATCTTCCGGATACTCTTGGAGAAAGTGGTCTTTCCCCTTCTTCCCGGGCCTTTGGGAGATCTTAAATCTCCTAAACGCTATTTGTTCGGGAGAGATATCGACATCATATAAATTTTTCGCTTTTACAATTAAATCTAATTCATCTTTATTAAAAGGAGTCTTATTAGAGACCTCCATTTTATATTCCGGGAAAATATACCAAGGGAAGAAATGTTTTTTGAAGGCCCAATCGGGATCGTTCCATTCATCATACATATGGTTCATCCCATTGGGAGTTGACTCCATAGAGATATCTCCGGTCTCGACGGGAACGGCGTCCATCGTAGCTCGAACCTTGTCCGGTTCCTTACAAAAGGCATATTCCGAGACGTGGAGGTCGGATATAGTATCCCCTCTCGATTCGAGGTCACAATAAATCCTAGAATTGATATCGGGGAAGTAAAGTTCATAAATAGATCCTCCCCCTTTAGCAAGTTTGGGCCTAACGCCTTCGGGCATATTGTCATAGGCGAATCGGATAATTCTAAATAGTTTTTTAATCGCGTCTTGCTCATGGGCGAGAATACAAGTCGTTCTATTCTCATTAAACATCGTTTTATCTAGTTTCTTTATTAAGTAATAAGTAGAAACTCCGAATTGACGAGCTTTCAAGACCGCTTCTAGTTGGGCGGGGCTCGCATGGAGAACCCTTTGAACATCGTTCATCATAAAGGTTATTTTCTCTTTCTTTTTGTTAGTGATTTTATATAAGTTCTCGAGTCGCCAATCGGCGTCGTGAATATTATCTATGATCTCATTATAGTTCGGTTGATTCGCCATTTCTTTCCTTAATGATTTTCATAATGGCCGCGTGACCGTCTCCGCCAAGCTCTATCTTCTCAACCCACATCTTTAGGTATTTCCCTTGAAGTTCCGTTGATTTAATATATGAAGTTAGGTCAATTCGAAGGCCTTCTTTAGTTGGATAGCCTAGTTTCGCGGTATCTTTCGCCCACTCCAAATCCGCTAAGACCTTTTGGATAGTCAATTGGGTTTCTTCACAAGCCGCTTTCGCATGACCGGCCATAAATTCTTTTATTTCATCTTGCTTCAATAAACAATGGGCTCTAGTTCCTAGAGTATGATAATCGCCTTGGTATCCGGCGGCTTCGGCGGCCTTTTGGCCATGCCCTCCATTCCTTAGATACTCATGGCAAAATGCTTCCATCTTTGGTGTCATTTCTCGTCCTTAGTGTAAAACATCCCGAAAATGAACGTCGGGGCTCTCTTGCATTCAAGACATATCCTATTATATTTTGAATAAGAATTGAATTTTTTATCGCACTTAAGACAAACGAGAACTTTAACCTTATCGCCTACCGCTTTTTCATTCGATCTTTTTCCCGCGCCCAAAAGCCCTCCTTGACTACATAATAAAATCTTACTCGATGAACGAGGTTTCGACAACTTGTCAAGACTTTTGCCTTATTTGACTAATAGTGTTATAATTGTCTATCTAAAAATAAGGGGGAGTTTATGACTGAAATTATTGGAGTTGTCACCGCAATGGCCTTTTATATTGGTTCAAATTTCCTTTTCCTTTAATAAAAAGCCCGCTTTCTAGGTCAACTCAAGGCCTCCTATACTTACGGGCTTCCAAACATTAAGGTAACAAAAATGAATAATCAAAAGATCATCTACTTAGGCTTACTTAAATTGTTATTGATTCTAAGTCTTTCGTCAAACGTGTATAAACAGAATTTAGGTTTTCGATAACGTCATTCGTAGCCGGAGACTCGTCTTTTAGGGCATCTCTAAGAGCTACACTCTCCCCAACGGCTTCTAGTACATCTTTATATGAAATTCTTTTTTGAACATATCTCGTCGATGCGCCATTAGTTTCCGGCTCCGTTGCTAGGACGTATCCGCCGCCCGGGCCTCTGATAGACGTAGCTAATCCCGCTGCTCTAAGCTTTCTAAATAATTGCTCAAGATAATGAGTGGAAAGTTTCTCTTCTTTTGCTATTTCTTGGATTCTTACCGGCCCCGATTTCCCGGCTAGATTCTTTTTCTTGATGTTCATCAATGCGACGAGGGCGTATTGGCCTTTTGTGGTCATTCTCATACTTCTTCTCCCTGAATTGTCTTTCTTGAGGGAAATAGTTCCATCGGGAGAAGAAGTTGTCAAAGTTTATTATTTGTCATCTCTCCATCTTACGAATACCGGGAATCTCATTACTTTGGCCTCGGTCAACTCTTGATATTTAACTTCCATAGTTCTTCCGACGTACATATCTTCTTGATCAAAAATAAGTTTCCTATCGGCCTTGGAGAATCCGGATCCTACTCCACATTCGACGCCATTTTCTTGACGAACAACTAAAGCTCCCATATGGCCCTTATTAGAATTTCGTCCTTCTTCAACTCTTAGGACTTCACAATCCATTGAGTGCATCTCTTTGATCTTAGAGAGGAAATCCGTCCTCTTGAATTGATAAGGCTTATCCGCTCGAACCATAGTCCCTTCGAAGCCCTCTTATGAACTTCTTAAACTCTTCGTTATATTCTTTCTTATGAAGAGCATTTCCCTTCCCGTCGCCAACGTATAGGGAAAACGGTATTTGTGATCGGCGAAATGCCTAGTTCTACTTTGTCTAAATCTACTTTAGTTCCCATATATGTCTCCTATGATTCCCCATGATGCTATAAAAGGCCTTAAATCGTATTCTAAGACCTTCGCTTTGTTTTTGTGACCGATAATGTACTTCATATCCTCAAGAGCTTTTAAAGGGATGTTTTTGGACTTACCGGAGCCATGTAATTCACATAGCCGAACGAAATCTCGATACTCCCAATAATATAGCCTTAATTCTTTGTTAAATTTGATTTGATAGAAAACCCAAGCTTGACCACCATTCTCAATAATCTCTTGGAGCCCGGCGTGTTGATTTTCTCTAAGATCATTATGTTTAGCGGATTTGTCTTTCGCCGTATCCATGTATTTCGCTTCCATACCGCCTAGGCCCGCATCGACTGAAATAAAACAATCAAAGGGCTTCGCGATCATGAATCTTGGAGCGGTCGGAGAGTCCGGGATCTTATAAAAATATAATTTATGACGTTTGAAGTCCTTCTTGAGCCCCGTTAGAAACGCCATTTCGTTCTTTTTTGCCATTACATTATCTTCGCGAGAGAAACTATCCCTCGCGCCTTATCTCTGTCCGTTCCCATATGGACGAGGGCTTCGATTGAAAAATCTTTCTTGTCCTCGTCGCTTACGTCATCCTTGCAATTAAATATTAGTGTACCTTGCTTGTCAAGCTTGTAGGCCATTCTTTCACATCCGGAGTAAACCCATTCGCCCGCGAAGAGCGTTTCGTTTCTTCCTTTTGTCACTTTTCCTTTTTCTCTCATATTTTCCTCGCTATAAATTTTTATCGAATTTTAACCTTTTTCGCGCCTAAACCCATAATCCGCGCCTCTGTCCATCTTATTTCCGCCTGTCCACGTTTGTCCACGTTTTATTTTTAAAAACCTCAATGATTTCAAGTAGTTGCCATACAACCACCCAAAGGGGGTATCTCAAATCGCTTTAACATATTTTAACAAAACTATTCTTACCTCTTTATGTAATGCGTTAATATAATATAAACAATATATTATACTTACTTTCTTCACATTACTTTAAATATAAGGTGGACAAGGGGGACAAAGAGGTAGCTCGAGTCATATCGGTACGCTCCGGCGACCACCGTTTCTCCCCAAAGGAGGACAAGAACACCTATAAGGCGGACACGTCCTCCACATATCAATGACTTACTAGAAGCCATAGTCTTCCTCCGGCTTAGGGACTTCTTCGAATAATTCCATATTAAACTCCGCCGCGCCAAAAAACGACGCCGGTTTCTCATGCTCAAGCGTAGAATAAAAATCCGCCGCCATATCATCCGGGAAGATTTCCCGAAACCAAGCGCGACTTTTGCCGCTTCTTTTCCTACTTCCCGCGGGGAGCATCGGAATAAATTTCGCGCTTCTCGCCCAAAACGATTTCGGCGTAATGGATTTCTCGTAGGTTTTGATTTTATTGGCGAACTCAAGAAATGATTCATAAGCTTCTCCACAATGGAGACCTTTTGTCTCGTCCCATATTTTTCTTGGGTTCTCTGAAAAGCAATCATCCCAAAACATAGCAATAGGCCCCGCGGTATTAATTTTCGCAATGGCCCCGGCCGTATTGTCCTTTAAGATTGTATAGCGTTCAAAGCTCGAAATATCCCTTTTAAGAAGGTATCCCAAAAAGACTCTAAGATTATCGCGGTTCTCTATATGCTTCCCTAGAGGATCAAAATACGAAGCGTCCGCGGCCCCTTCGTCCGCTGTCTCAATAACTACATAACGACGATTTCCAACTTCGAGAGCTACCGCATCCATATTATTTGAAGCGATCACATATCGAGAATAGTTTTCCATATCATAAGTAGCTCCGAACTTCTCTTCTACTGTCATCGTAGGAGATCCAATCATCCTCTTGAGAACTCCGTCCTCTGTCTTATTCCCTCTCCAAGTGGCTTCATCAATAAACGTCAAAAACTTTTTAGAGAGCTTAAGATTAAATTTTGCCATTAGCTCCGCCGCGGAATTAACCGCCGTATAGAAGTCTCCAAGTATAGGGGCCATAATTCCGTCCATAAGAATACCTTTCCCGGTTCCTTGAAGTCCTATGAGTACCGGAACGAGAGCCGTTCTCTCATGCGGCTTTTGTACTAAATGAGCGAGCCAATCTACTAACCATTCGAACTTCCGCGAGTCGCCATCACATAAAGATTTCTTGATGAAATCCAATATCATTGTCGGCTCCCCTTCTAATGGTTCAGTAGGGATTCCCGTCCAAAGGTTCAACTCTCGAGGATCTTTAGAATGAGGGTTGAAAACGATTCGGTCATATTGTTTACGCCTTCTTGATCCCGCCCATTCCCTATAGGCCGGAGTAAATACTACTTTGACATCGGCTCCGGTATCTTTCATCGCCGCTTTATAATAGTAATCTGTTAAATCTTTTAGGGCCTTCTCATTCATCGTTGATACGTTTAGGGCTCCGCGAGGGGATTTCGTTACCTTCATAAAAGGAGTTTTCCCGCCGGTCGCTAAAAATGCGTATCCATTATCATTGAAGAAATTTACTATCTCGGTATCTTTCCAACAAATTAGACGCTCGCCTTTCTCGACAAACCCACTAACTGCTTGCTCTTCTTCAAGATTGGCGATCTTGGCTTCTTTAAGGGCTTTAATATCCGCATCATACGAAGGAGATGGTACAACGCCCCCATGCTTACGGATGATATAACCCAATGAAAGTTGAGAGATACCATTGTCAGTCGATGAGAAAGAGTCCCATTTAGCCTCTGCTTTCTCCAAATCTCCCTCGCTATAGCTCGCTCCCTCTGTAAGAGTAAGATATAACTGTAAGCCTTCAAGAGATCCGTTTGTGGCCGCGTGTAAGGCCATACCCGCTTGCATCCATTCCTCATAATCTAGCTCCATTTCTTTTATTTGATTAACTAATTTTTCTAAGTATTTATTTCCGAATTTGAATGTAGGATCCGATTTTCCAACACGAGTATCCTTTTCGATAAGGTCTTCAAGCCACGATGGGGAGGTACTAAGCTTTGATGCGTGAGAAGAAAAATTCTCCCATTTGTAATACTTTGAAGTTCGTTCGTGGATTGATGGATAGACAAGTATGTATCCATTAAATTTGATGTCAATCCCTTTTTGAATCTTTCCTCGGTACTTTTTTGATTTGTCTGCTTTAAAGACATAATGAAGTCCCCCGGATCCTGAGATCGCTTTTAGTGTATCGGGTTCGCCGTTCTTATTGATTAGGGCGTCCCATGCTTCCATCCCGCCATGATCGTGATCTACATCGACCGCGACTACTCCGGATTTTGCACAACTTATCGCCCAATTACAATCCGGGAACTTCTCGTCCCAAGCCATCAATTGATCAATGTCCTTACTTGCTTGCTTTAAATTATCTTTTATCACCGGTCTCTTTGTTTCTTTTTTAACCGGGAATAAATAAAATCCTCTCTTACAATAATGTAGAAGGACGTCTCTTTTAGTTACCGCCATTTTAGCTCCTACATATTTAATTTAAGTTGATTCTCATTTTGTTCGGCTAATCTTGCTTTGACATAAGGTTTGTAAACGCCTTCCCAATCAACTAGCCCATGAGATAGCTCAACGACCTTGTGGGCCATCATAACTTGTGGAGATGTTTGGGCCATCTTCCATTGTGATAGCGTCGCCTTAGTAACTCCAAGGATCTCCGCCGCTTTAGCTACTCTGATAAGTTGTATCCATTCTATTAAATCCATTATTCTATCTCCTCGATATTAAATTTATATTTTGTTATTCTATTCTCAAAAAATCCTAAAGTTTGAATGTCCCAAAGTACGCCCATAGGCATCTTGTCCGCCATTGCGGATCTTACAAAATGATATTGAGACTTAGGAACTTTGATAATTATCTTAGGCCAATTCCCTAACTCCGGATGTCCTTTGACTTGATCTATACGCGTTCGACATCCTAGAAGCAGGAAGAAATCTTTTATCTTTTTAGGAGTTGATAAAACACTCATTTCCCCTCCACGGTATTTTTAACAACACAATGACGCCACTTCTTTTCTATTTCGTCCGCGACCTTAGTAACTCTTATCGCCTTATGGATAGCGTTTTCCGCGATTGCGAAAGTCTTGTCATTCAATTTTTTATAGTTGTCTAATTGGATAATGCTAGTCACCTTGAGCGCGATCAAAATTATTATAATTAAATTTTTCACTATTTCTCCTTAACTATTGGAGAGATCTTAACGAATAAAGTTTCGACATCTTTGGCCCATTCGTTTTTATTTCTTAGGATTGTTAAATGTCCTTTTGCGCTATTCAGTCCGCTAAGTTCAACGACCGAAGCGTATCCATAAAGAGAATTATCTACATGAAGAATCGGATCAAATTTAGGTTGTTCTTTGTTTGTGAAACTCGCCTTCCATCTGGTGTCATGCCCTTCTCTATAGCCTTCTTTGAAGCTTTGTTGAGCAATAAGTTCTCTCTCAACGTCTACCATTTTCAAAGGATCCGGATTAAAAAACTTTTCTAATAATTCTTTATTATTCTCCGGGACAGTTATCAAAGCGGGCTTCTCGTTCAAGTGGGGATTGATCTTAGGGCCTTTTTGAAAAGCTACGCCATTATCAAACCCAAGCTTTTGTCTCTCGCTTAACATGGTTTTAAGGTCTTTAGCGGACAAAGTTATATTCCCTTTGATTGTATCTAAATCGATAATTTGTTTCATATTCTTCTCCTATAATGAATGGTTTGATTTTCTACTTTATACCTCTCCAAAATATATTCGGATCCGTCGTTTAAATTAATTTTTTGAGCCAAGAAATATTGGATCCCGGCGTGAGAATCGACGGCGATAGAGCAATTTATATCCCTCTTAATCTCCACGTAATCCCCGTCGTTAAGGATTACGGTCGCCGAACAATACCAAGCTTCAACATTAAACTTTTGGCTCATAGGGCCTTCTCTGACTTCTTAATAAATGTCGTTTTACAATGGGGACAATTGAACCAATAAATATTCTTAGACAGCTTCTTAGGCCCTCCCGTTCTTCCTATATAAGAACAATCCGCTTCCGCTACTATCTTCTTACAAGTGCATTTATGGGGAAAGAAACTAAAAAATCGAGAACCTTTTAAAAATACATGGTCTCCACTTACAAGAGTTTTCTTGAGCGATAGATCTAACATTTTACTATTTCCATAAATAGCCCGCCTTGCTCTAGGTAGTCTTTAAGAGCCGCCGTAGAGTCTTCATATTCTTCTTTCGTTGAGTATCTAAAAATAATATTCGGAGACTTTCCTTTGTATGAATCGGGGATATCGAAGCCTTGAGATTTTGCTTCCGGCCATTTACAATTATGGCACTCTATCATTAATGGAGTAGGGCCATCGTCCAAGAGGTGCGCTATGTGGGCTTTGTTACACTCTCCACAAATATAAACATTTTCTTTTAGAGGCTCTTCATATATTTTTATCTTCTTAGACATTTCGATTTTAGCCCAAATTTTAGGAGCTTGTTTCTTCAATGACTTTTTTAATACTTGTTTTTCTTTTCTTGCTAACATATTCCAATCCAAAACTTTTCCATTTAGGTCGATTGGGATAGGCATAAGACCTTTAAAGTTTTTAATCTCTTCTCTAAACATCAATTTATTTTTTGATTCTTCCATCTCTTTCTCCTTGAATTTATTTAAGTTCAAAGAGATTAAAGAAAAACTTACATAAAGTAAAAAGAAATATTTGACATAAGAAATATTTATTCGTAATTTGTTTTTATTGAACTAAAACAGAACTAGAGAAGAATAAAAGATGCACGAACTTTCGAGAAAATTATCATCGGATTTATATATCCCATCCCCTCCGGGGCTCGACTACTTCCCCTTTCAACGAGCGGGAATTGAGTACGCGTATCGAAATCCAAATCATAATACATTAATAGGAGACGAGCCCGGCCTAGGGAAGACGATTCAATTCATAGGATATTGTAATTTAATAGGGGCCATGAATATCCTTATTATCTGTCCGGCGTCCTTAACGATGAATTGGGCTCGAGAGATGAAGAAATGGCACGTCGGGAACCCTACTATCCAAATAATATTTAGTAGTAAGCAAGAACTAAATCCACTAGCGGACGTTCATATAGTTAGCTTCTCCTTAATCATAAATCAAGAGGTTAACGCGTTTCTCCAAAGAAAGAAGCCGGACGCGACTTCAATAGATGAAGTTCATTATCTGAAAAACCATAAGGCCAAGAGAACTAAGGCCGCATATATAGACGCCGGAAACCTTATGGACGGGGCTAGTAACGTGATACCGCTCTCCGGGACTCCTATCATTAATAGGCCCATAGAAATCTTTGAGACTGTAAATAAACTATGTCCTCAAGCGATTGATCATATGAACTACGAACAATTTGCCATCGCTTATTGTGGGGGCTATTGGGATAGAGAAGGCTTTCACGATCAAGGGGCCACTAATTTAGCCCAATTAGGATCCAAACTTCGAGGCTCTTTCATGGTGCGGAGAAGAAAAGAAGAGGTCTTGACGGATCTTCCGGGGAAGACTGTAAATATTGTCTACCTAGAACCAACTAAAGAAGCTTCCCGTCTCGTTAAAGAGATGAAGAAATATGACATTGAGGAGATTATAAAATTTAAAGGCGTTCCCATTCACTACGACGGGCTTTCAACTCAAAGACGTGAGCTAGGAGAAGAGAAAGTGGCGGCGGCGATTGATTATATCAAAAACCAATTGGATAGCGGTAGAAACAAAGTAGTAGTATTCGCTCACCATAGAGAAGTCCTACTCATGCTCGCGGAAGGTTTGGAAGAATATGGAGTTTGTTTACTCTATGGAGGAACCAAACCCGGGATCACTAGACAAAATTTAGTCGATGATTTCCAAACTAATCCTCTTAAAAGAGTATGGGTTGGAGGAATAGGCCCTTGCGGAGAGGGAATAACCTTGACAGCTTCCGATTATTTGTGTTTTGTAGAGCCGGATTGGGTTCCGGGGAAAAACGATCAAGTAATAGATCGAGTCCATAGGATAGGCCAAGTATGGGCCGTATTAGCGGAATTTTTAATTTACGAAGGGAGTTTGGACGAAAATATTCTCCGCTCTTCCGGGAAGAAACAAAAGAATATAAGGGAGATTATGGCATGAAAGTATTAGTTAAAACTAAGGCCGAACTTTTAAAGGCAAAATGGAAAGAGAACATTAGGGCGATCCATTGGAGATTATATCATCCAAGTTTCGGAGGTGCTAAAGAGTAAAATTGGGGAGCCCAAAGAGGCCGCCTTTCTTGTGATCAAATAGAGAATTTATTGGGTCAAGAGGTTCAAGTAGAGAAGTATTGGAAAGTTAATAGGCCCCATTGGGTTGGGACTACCTATACTAATAAAATGATCCCAATGTTAACAATCGTTTTCACTAATAAAAGCGGGAGAACAATTAAAGCTCACCTCCCGACGAACGCCTTCAAAGGGTTCAAGGTGTCCGATTGGAATAAGGACAATAAGTTTAAAAAGATAGGAGCGAAGTGGGGCCATAGAGATTTAACTATGTCCATAAGCGGAAATTATATAAAGGCCGGATGCACTAGAGTAACTAAAGAACAAGCATTAGAAACATTAAAAGTATTAACAAAGTCACTTGGATACAAGATGACAAAAAGGAGAAGTTAAGATGATGACAGAAAAACAAGTATTCGTAGAACTATTCGTAGAGATCGGAGTTAGCTTCACAAAAGCCGCTCAAAGATTAGCTTCGTCTATTACGGACGCTCCGGTTCAAACAACGGAAACAAAAGTAGAAGAAACTCAAGTAGAGACTAAAGTAGAAACTAAAGTAGACGCTCCAAAAGAGACGGCTCAAGACGGTTTCGGACTTTCGGCTATGTCTAACAAAGAAGCGATGGACTTGGTAACGACTACCGAAGACGACGCTACTCTAAGACTTATCGGGAAGGAAGAACAATCTCGAGGATCAAAAGCCCGTAAAGGTGTTATGAAGGCGATCCAATCTAAACTAGAAAAATTAAAAACTCCTCCGGCTCAAGCGGAAGTAATTAACGAAGAGAAATCTTTTACAATAGAATTTCCGGCCCTAACGGCTCCGGATCAAAAGTCTTTCATGGCTCAATTCGCGAAGTTATCAGAGGCCCAAAAAGGCTCTTATTTTAACGGCGAGATTGATTCCCTAGGAAAGTCATTAGTAGCGGCTTCGGAAGCTCCTACGGCTTCAAATGAAGGCGAATTTGAGGACTTAGGGATGGGAGACGATGCTCCAACTTCGGGAATCACTCAAGAAGTATTAAGAGAAAAATTAAAAGCATACGCTAAGAAGAATGGCCCGGATAAGGCTTACGCGGTTCTAGCTCACTTTGGAGCGAAGAAGATAGCGGAATTAGACGCTTCTAAATATGATGAAGTAGCGGCGGAATTAGCTTAATGCACTTAATGATCGATTTAGAAACTCTAGGAACCAAGCCCAACGCCGTCGTATTAACGGCGGGGCTTGTCCTCTTCGACCACAAATTAGGGATCGTCGATGGAATAGAGTTGATTTTGGATGTCCAAGAACAATTGGACGCCGGGAGAACCATTAGCGAATCGACTTTAAAGTGGTGGTTTTCACAAGGGAACGACGCAAAAAGAATCTTTGATAATTTAACCGGCGACGGCCAAAAGAAGAAAGGGATTATTATGTCCCACTTTTGTGAGGCCTTAGACGAATTTATATACAAACATAATATCAAAAGAAAAGATCTTATAGTTTGGGGGAATGGCCCTACCTTCGACGTAACAATGGTCGAGGATATTTTTGGCCATCAAGGTTATGAAGTTCCTTGGAAATTTTGGAATATTTGTTGTTTAAGAACCTTTAACCGGGCGACGAAATATAATTCCAAACATAAAAGAGAAGGCGTCCATCACAACGCCCTAGACGACGCCCGCTATCAAGCGGAGTGCGTGATTAAAGCCTCGGGAGGGAAGTTATGACAGCTCATGCAATTTTAGGAGCTTCGAGTTCAAAAAGATGGATGACGTGTCCAGGATCTGTTAAGCAATCGAGGGGGATCCCTAATGGGCCTAGCTCTCAACCGGCGGAGCAAGGAACGGCGGCTCATACTTTAGGAGAATGGTGTTTAGAAAAACAATGTGATCCAAGAGAATTTAAGGGCGAAATTATCACAACGGACGAAGGAAACTCGTTTGTCGTTGATAACGATATGATCGACGCGGTTCGAGTTTACTTCGAAATCGTTCGAGATCAAGCAATAGCGCAAGGGTTGAAACTTACCGACGTTCAAATAGAAGCGAGATTTGATCTCCAATGGCTTCATAAAGGAATGTTCGGGACGAATGATGCTTCTTTCGCTGTCCCTTTTGGGGACTTATATATTTATGATTACAAGCATGGGGCCGGGATTTCGGTCGATGCGATAGACAATACTCAAATGGTTTATTATGCGATTGGAGCTTCATACAACGTTGAGAGAGGCGAGTGGGAAGATTACGAAAATATCCATATGACTATAGTTCAACCGAGAGCATATCACGAGGATGGAGAAGTAAGGACTTGGACAATTTCAATGGACGAGTTAAAAGAGTGGGCCAAGAAATTAAAAGTAGCGGCGATTGCTACCGAAGCTCTTGACGCCCCTCTTAACCCTAGTGAAGATGGATGTCATTGGTGTAAAGCCGCGGCTAATTGTCCGGCGATTTACTCAAAGGCCAAAGAGGTAGCTCAAATCCACTTCTCTCCGATAGTTCCGGAAGGTCATAACGATAAGATCGTAGATGCCTTGACACTCGAAGAGTGCGTGAATGTAATCAATCATAAATCTCTTTTAAAATCTTTTGTTTCCGCTTGTGAATGGCGAGTAGAAAACGCGATGCTAAGAGAGAGAAAAACCGTTGAAGGGATGAAGATAATTAAAGGACGCGGCGGTCGTAGTTGGGTTGATGCCAACGACGCCCAAAGAGTTTTATCTCAAACTTTTTCAATGGGAGACATAATGAAAATGGAGCTTAAATCTCCCGCGCAATTAGAGAAAATTGTCGGAAAGAAATTAGTAGCCGGATTAGTTATCAAAAAAGAAGGGATGCTGAAAGTGGCCCCATTAAGTGCAAAAGGAAAAGCGATAACGCTTGACGAAGGGGATGACCTCTTCGAACCAATAACAAAATAGGAGTCGATCATGGCAAAAGAAGAAGTAAAAAAGTACAAAACACCGGAATTTAGAGTTTCGTTTCCTAAAGTTTTCAAAGCGGAAGCTTTCAAAGAAGGGGATACTCCAAAGTTCTCTATCACAATGTTATTCGACAAGAAGGCCCAAGCCTCTTCGGAATTTAAAGCATTAAAAGCCGGAGTAAAAGAAGCCTTCGTAAAACACCACACGGCGGCGACGTGGGGCGCTACTCCGAAAGATGCTTTTGGATGGCCGGTTGGATATTACAACCCATTCAAAACTCCGGACGCGGAAATGATCGAGAAATACGATGGATACGACGCGGACACTATTGTAGTTAGAGCATCAACTCAATATAAAATCCCGGTAGTAGACGAAAACGTAATAGAGTTCCAAGATCAAAACTTATTTTATGCCGGTTGTTACGCATGGGCGGTCTTAGCGGCTAATCCATATGGAAAACCAAACGCAATAAATAAGGGAGTTAGTTTCTTCCTTAATGGTGTTCAAAAAACGAGAGACGGAGACGCGTTCTCGGGAAGAGCAAGAGCGGAAGATATGTTCGAAAATGTAGCTTCTAACGATGCGACACCGGGAGCGGACGAAGATTACGGATTTTAATTTTTAACGGGGGGGCGAAATCTCCCCACATACTTCAAGGAGAAGAGAGATGAATAGAAATGAATTAGTGACAAGTGTTGCGAAGAAATTAAACCTTCCAAAGAACCAAGTAGACAGCGTTTTAACGACTTCTATTGAAACAATTAAAAAGACAGTTAAGACAGGCGACGACGTTTCTCTTATCGGTTTTGGTACTTTTACAAAAACTAAAAGAGCGGCGAGAATGGGGATGAATCCATCTACCGGAGAGAAGTTACAAATCAAAGCGAGCGTAGTTCCTAAATTTAGACCGGGAAAAGCTTTCAAAGAATTATTAACTCCAAAAGCTAAGAAGTAATTTTGACTCTCCACGCGACTATCGATTTTGAAACGAGATCAAAAGTAGACATCAAGAAGACCGGAGGATGGAGATATTCCGAGGATCCTTCTACCGATGTCCAATGTATTAAGTTCAAAGTTCCCGGTCGCGAGGAGATAAAATTGTGGACTCCAATGTTCGAAAGTGTCGAAGATATTTCCGAAACTATGGAGCCTTTATTTAAGTGGATTAATGATGGCGGTCTAGTAGAAGCGCATAACGCCCAATTCGAAGAAGCGATTTGGACGAACATAATGGTTAAACGATACGGGGCTCCACTTGTCCGACCTTCGCAATGGCGTTGTAGTGCATCAAAAGCCGCCGCCTTGGCTCTTCCCCGCTCTCTTGAGGGCGTCGGAGGGGCTTTAGCACTTCCAATCGAAAAAGATATGGCCGGAAATCGATTGATGTTAAAAATGGCCAAACCAAAGAAACTAACTAAAGACGAAAAGAAAGCCCTAATCGACGAAGGATGGGAACTATCCCCCGACGAGAAGACTTGGCTTCACGACATATATGGGGAGAAAACCTTGTGGCATGATAAGCCCGAGGACTATCTAAAACTCTTTGATTATTGTCATCGAGACGTTGAGACCGAAGAAATGGCCTCCGAATCAATGATGGACTTGTCCCCGGAAGAGTTAGAGATTTGGCAATTAGATCAAGAAATTAATAGAAGAGGGATATTTTGTGACAAGGGCCTTATTGAGAAAAGTATCGTTTTTATTGAAAAATATTCGGTTGTTCTTAATGAAGAACTCCGGGAAGTCACGAAAGGGGCGATCCAAACGTCCGGACAACTTAAAAAGATCTTGGCATGGCTCGAGGACGAAGGCGTTTTTCTTGATAGCCTCGCAAAAGCCCCACTCGAAGAAGCGTTGAAATTAGACTTCTTAAGCGATGAAGCCCGCCGGGTACTTGAGATCCGTCAAGCCTTGGCCATGACTAGTCCCAAAAAACTAGCGACGATGATTAATATGGCCGGAATGGATCATAGGATCCGCGGGACTTTAATGTATCACGGCGCATCAACGGGACGATGGAGTGGAAAAGGTATTCAACCCCAAAACCTTCCTAGAGGAACCGTTAAAGGCGTTGATTCGTGCATTAAATCATTAGAGGACGACAACTACGAACAATTCGCCCACAAATATCCGGACGTCTTAGGAGCCATCTCTAGTTGTATTAGAGGGATGCTTTGTGCGGAGGAAGGAAATATCCTTCGTTGTGCCGATTTCTCCGCGATTGAGTGTCGAGTTCTCTTTTGGTTAGCCGAAGACCTAGAAGGCCTTGAGATCTATCGAACTCATGGGAAAGTATATGAATCAATGGCCGCGGATATTTACGCGAAGTTGATTGAGAATATCACTAAAGACGAAAGACAATTGGGGAAACAAGCTATTCTCGGTTGTGGATATAATATGGGATGGAAGACGTTTATTACTACTTGCGAAGGCTATGGGATCATTATCGAGCCCGAAATGGCCAAACGAGTTGTCACGGCTTATCGAGCTAAATTCCATAGAGTTAATGCATTTTGGACAGAGACCGAAAACGCCGCCATAGAAGCGGTCTTGAAGCCCGGAAAAGTTATCAAGAACGGACTAGTATTTTGGAAGAAACAAGGGGATTATCTATTTTGTAAGCTCCCAAGTGGTCGGAAAATTGCTTATTATGATCCTCGGATCATGCGTGGGGAAACCCCTTGGGGACAACCCAAAGACCTATTGACTTTTATGGGAGTCGATTCGAAGATAAGAAAATGGACAAGACAAAAAACTTATGGCGGGAAGCTAGTGGAAAATATCACTCAAGCCGTCGCCCGTGATTTTATGGCCGCCGCGATGTTACGCGAAGAAGAGGCCGGTTATAGAATCATATTAACCGTTCATGATGAACTCTTGACCGAAAATAAAATAGGATTTGGATCTCTTAAAGAGTTCGAAGACATAATGGCCGAAGTCCCATCATGGGGGATAGGTTGTCCAATCGGCGTTGAAGGTTGGGAAGGGAAAAGGTTTAAGAAATGAGAAAAGTTATTACGTTTTTTAATTGGCCAATGGTTTTAGTTTGGGGAGGAAGTATCTCTCTTGGAGTTTTTACTTTGATTATGTTCTTTAAATGGATAGGGCCCATCATAGGACGAGCCCTAAATAATTAAGAACAAATACGCTCTTTTACTGTTAAAACATTTTCAAATTGAGCGAAATCGGTATTTGAACCAATTACATAAGAAACCTCAAAAGATTGTTGAGGGCCCGATCTCAATAGTTCGGTGTCTACTTCTCCCCAATCGATAGAAAGGATCCCACTAGAGTTCGCCTCTTTTGAAATCTTTCCTCCGGATTCGGTTAGAGTTAAAACCGTCCCGTCTTGCTTATAAAAACAAGCCGAAATTTCCGTCGTTGAAGTTAAGTCTATAGGACGCTCCGTCCCGCACTCGTCTACTTCTACGAGTTGAAGTTGAAGAGGTCTATCCGATCCTTTAACTACTATTATTTCTTTCATAATACTTTCCCTTTTATTACACCGTTTAAAATTTTCCCTTGTATTAAAGTTCTCGCTTGTATCCTACCAATAAGAACTCCGCTCGTCCTAATCCCTTTTATGATGGAATTAGAAACCACTTTCCCAACTAACATCCCATTTAAGATCTTCCCGACCGCTTGGATCCCGGAAGAAGCTTCTCCTCCGCCGCCACTTGCGCCCGGAAGGAAAAGAGATAGTTTGACTTGGGTTTCGTAATTGGATTCGCTTGGGGACTTAATAAAGCCCAAGTAATCACCTTCGAGATCTAATAAAGTCGTGAGAAAATTATAGCGATAAAAGCCGGGACGATCTTCGATCATAGAGAAGGGCCCAATGTCTAATCCATTAGGCCTTCTTATAGTGACTTCAATATCAGTAAGACCGCTAGTCCTATTCTTACTTTCGTAAGATATTATAGCGGTTTTAGCAAGTTGTCCCATGGCCATTAAACCGCCGATCCTCCGGTAAACTGTCTATTAGAGATTTCTCTCAAAGAATCCGTTCCCGTATCAAATCCAACACCTTTCACAAGGCCAAGATCCGCGATGATATTATTAACCGAAGTTTGAGAAGCCTTATCCGCGATCGCGTCGATGATAGCTTGATTCCCAATAGTCGGACTTATAAGAACACTATTGTTATCAGAGGAAATAATTCCAACGGCATCAACCGCCGCTTTTATGATCGCTAGACCATGAAGCGCACTATTAACCTCGGATTGGATATCCGCTACTTGAGGTTGCATAACCGAAGTATCGTCTAAAATAGCTTGAACCGTGATTTGTTGAGCGATACCCGCCGCATCGATTTCCGAAACTACGTTGGCCGATCTTACGGCTTCTAGTGGAATTGTGTTTTCCGTATAGTTAACAAGCATATTTATTTGTTCGTGAGAAGTACCGGCCGGAACCGTTAAATCCACTTCATATCTACCCGTCGAAAGTCTAGTCGCCGTTACCGGAGAAGGCCCGCCACTTGTAAACAAGTTACCTCTATCAAGTCCCGCCGCATTTTTCAATGAAACCGCTACGATATTAGTATCCGGATCCTCAAGAGATCCCGAAGTATTATAAATATTTATTAATACTTTATAAGCTTCCGAGCCCGTAATTGGCGAAACCAATTGAGTTGGAAACCCTACTACCGTTCTTGTAGTTTGTTGGATCGAAGTAATCCCCGAAATCGCCGTGTCTACTAGAGCTTTAATAGCTACAAGTCCCGTCACGCCGTCGTTTACTTCCGTATTGGTATCTTCTACCGTTACTTTAACACTCGAAACGTCACCTTGAAGGGCCATTAAATCAGAGCTTAAAGTGTCGATCTTACCTTCAAGAACAACTAAATGAGCTTCTAAATCATCGTTGTCATTTACAGCGACTACAAGTTTCGCCGTTGCCGGTGCGCTCTTAGAAGCCGAATCAATAGTAATTTGATAAGTTCCTACTCCGCCAAATGAATTAATTTGAGTTGGGGAAAGAGTAAGTCTATATCTACCTTCCGCGTCTCCCGTATTAATTTCGGCTAATGCCAATCCGGTCGCTATCGCAGTCGTAGCCCCATCTTTAAAGACGTTCGCCGTTATGTCCGTAAGGCCCGTCGAAAAGTTTTTTGCCGTATATATGACATATTGAGTTTTAATTGCCATTTGATTCCTCCTTAAATAGCTTGTCCATCGTTTTCGTCTACTTTTTCATTCAATTCGAAATCATTATTATTAATAAAAATATCGATAACTCCAATTACTTTTCTTCCCCCAACGCCATTATATTCATAAATCGTCGCGAAAAGTTGTTTGTCCTCTGTAAAAGTAGGAGTCCACATATATTTATAATATCCCGTAATACCTATCTCGGGAAGGGCTTGCGATAATATTTCGGTGTTATCCGAGAGATCCAAAACCCCGACTCTTATATCTTCGTTATTTTTTGGGTTCCCATTGGTAAACCTAACCGTCGTAACAAAAGGAATAATAGGATTTAAAGTTCTATATTCTCTCATTTTATCCAACTCCAAAGCTCAAGGGAAAAATCCTCGTCGTATTCAATACTCATTATTGAATGACCTTGATCTCCCAAAAGCATATTGAAAACCTTGTCCACTAATTTCGCGAAGAAAGGTACGAACTTTTTAGGCTTCCCACTCTGCATAGCTCGACCTAATCTACTTGATATGGTTTCGCTTGGATCCCCAAGGAGTAAAAAATTCCCCGCGAGATCTACTAGATATAATAAATTAAAAAGAAATTTTGCTATAAATTTAAACATTATCAACCTCGTGCATGACATAATTTATTCTCGCGCATATCTCTTGAGTGTTGCTCTCATGCTTATAATAGACCATTCGGACAATGAACTTAGATGATTCTAGTATCTTCCCATAAGGGAGATTAGGAGTCTTTTGATCCTCGGTATCCGTTGAAATATATAATCTATGAACAAATCTACGACCTAAAACCCAAAGCTCCGGATCCGCGTTAGCTAGATATAGGATCTCTAAGGCGCTGAAATCTTTTTCTCCGCCCCGGGAGATCTTTATGTCCGCACCTTGGATCTTCACGTTCTTAAGAACATGATAATCACAAAAGAACTTCGAGTAGTTCATTCCGTCAATTTCTTCGGTTTTAGAATTGTTATAAGATGGAGCCCCTTGTCCTGTAAAAACTCCGACAATTCCATCGGCCCCGATGTTATCTTTTAAACAAAACAGTCTCCCGTCTCCGGCATAATGTATCCCTTCAACTTCCGGAACCGGAACATTAATGACTTCTTGAACGCTACCTTGTTTGAACATTATTATTCCCCCTACTTAAACCTTACTAGAGATTATTCTTCTTGAGAACTTCTTCCATTATAATAAAGGCCTTTCAAGATCAAAACCGTTCCCAGTTGTTTTGAAACGGCGTCTTTGTCCCATTTCCCATCGCTAACATATTTCCCTTCTTCATAGTGGTTAGTTCCCGACCATAAATAGGGACTATTAACGTCCGGATGATATTTACGATAACCAAGGCCATTATATTTCTCTAAGAAATCTAGTGTCTTCGCTACTGTCCAAGCGTCCGGGTAGGAATGTTTCTTCATACTAAGAGCGTCCATAGCGGCGGCTTCCCAAGAAGAGAATGGGCCTCGACCTTTTGGAACCCAAGTCGTTTTCTTCTTCCAAGATTGGCCACAATGGATCCCTTTCTCAAAGTTCAAACTACACTCCATCGCATGAATACAAGCTATGATGTGCCAAGGGATCGCTAGATTATATTGTTTCCAAACTAATCTTTCGGCTTCTTCGTATCTAAATTGATTCTTTTTTATTTTTTGGACAATTAATCTTTGAGCTTTAACCCAATAATCGTCTTTTATTTCGTAAGAGTCCCAAAGGCCTCTTAGTTTTACTAAAACTTCTTCTTTTCTCACTACTCTTCTTTCCTTCTTTTTGGCTTTCTTATCCATGAAAAACCTCCAAAATTTACGAATTAATCTCTTCATCCTTTAATTGCTCCTTAAGCCTTTCAACTTGGGATTGGGACGATTTTCTAAGTCGTGCTGAATTCGTAAGGGAAGGCTCGATATGGGAAAGGAAGTCTAAATAGGCCTTTCTAGCTTCTTTAGTTAACTTTCCTTGTTCAATTTTCTTATTTATAAAAAGTCCCAAGATCTTTAAAGCTAATGGGAGAACCATTGTGATTATACTTAACATCGCTATTCCCTTATCAATAGGGCTTCGTAGCCCAATAGAGTTAGTTTGTGAAAACCATTTTTATGTCCAAATACTAGGACGCATTTTCCTTTTGGCATTGAGAACTCGAATTTTTTACCTCTCCTAGACGTTAATCCACAATCGTTATTATCCGCTAAAAGGACGTCTTCGTCGAATGTTATGTCTTGGATTAATCCATTCCTAGATTGACAAACCGAAGTTCCGTTGGACTTTATGGCCATACCATTACAATTTATTTTAGCCGGGAAAGTGTATTTCTCCGACTCAAAATCTATAAAGGCCCATGAGTGTCGCCCGTGGCGGTTCTCGTAGCCCCCAAGCTCCATAGGACAATCTCCATCGCTCTCTAAAGAGTTTGGATGATAAGTGAATTTAACTTCTCTTTTAAGGCTTATTTTCTTGCTACCCCACCCGAAGAGCCCACTTTTAACTTTCTTTTTCACGTTCCAAGCTTTCTCTTTTTGGGCTTCTTTAT
>Ga0136601_1000097_pt1 | contig 43224 bp, 45 predicted proteins | sample AntRauMFilla2699_FD_181020 | JGI IMG/M metagenome (GOLD analysis project Ga0136601, IMG submission 181020) | Saline lake microbial communities from Rauer Islands, Antarctica - Metagenome Filla 2 #699 | ecosystem: Environmental > Aquatic > Non-marine Saline and Alkaline > Saline | place...
TATTTCTCTGACTCCACAACCACTGCGTTTTAATATTTCAATTTGCACGCGCTCTTCATAACTTAATTGTTTGTATTTCATGTTACTTGATTATCTCAAGTGTTCGAGTTCAAAGGTGGCTAGAGGCTGAAACAAACTGGGAGCACCTACTGATGTTTACGAAAATAGACCTTGCCGAATTTCGGTTCGAAACGGCGACACGAATCAATCTTGAAGAGCGTGACATGCCCAATGGTGGGAACTACACCATTGGCAGAGCACAAGAGCCATACGAGGTCTCCATCTCAAGTTCGGTTCTGAAGATGGGTCATAATTTCACCAATATGGTGATGGCCGTTGTCGGAATGCCGAAGGGTCCGTGGAATTGGCAAAATGTTCGCGAATTCCGGACGTCTCGCAATGGCGAGGAAGGCTCGTTCTTTTACCGGAACCACCTCATTCGCTGGTACATCGACTTTCACGATGACAAGACACCATCGCTTTACGTGATGAAGGACTCGAAAGTGTCCTGGTGGAATCGTGCTCAGTACCGCTTCAGGAATACCCAAAGATTGCGGGAAGTACGTCGTAGGAAGCACATCAGCTACGCGTAAGCCGTCACACAAACCTGGAAAAGGCGTCGTGTGACGGCTTTTTCAATTGTAAATGTACTATCTGAAAAAATAGATGGTTCCAAATCGCTCCACTTAGGACCACAACATAGAAAGTTGGTTCGTAGAGCCAAATTTAATGAGGTTTCAACCTGCTTAAAATATTTCAATTTCATATCAGTTTTTATTTGTCAGCAGAGAAATCACAATCTGTCTCTGTAAGCACCTACATCACCAACCACCTTCGCATTCTTGACTAATTCTGCTACGATGCCTCTATGAACATTACCTCAGCCAAATTTATTACAGGTGTAGTCGGCCCAGCTGATATTCTTAATGATGGTACTCCACAAATTGCTTTTATTGGTCGTTCTAACGCTGGTAAATCAAGCTTGCTCAACTCTCTAACCAATAACAAAAAACTTGCTATTACTAGCAAAACCCCGGGTCGAACTAGGGAGATTAACGTGTTTCTTATCAATAATACCCACTATTTCATGGATCTTCCTGGCTACGGCTACGCCAAAGCCAGTGGAGAAACAATTAGTGCCATAAGTGATTTGATTTCGTGGTACCTATTTGAATCCAATCACAATCCCAGAATGGTCGTCTTAATTGATTCAGTTATCGGACCCACTAAGGACGATCTTGGTATCTTGCACGAACTAGAAAAAGCTGGGCGCAATATCATTGTGGTCGCTAACAAAGTCGATCGGATTAAGAAATCACACTATCTTAACCAAATAAAAAAACTCCACACCCAACTTCCTGGTCATACCATAATCCCCTACTCTTCAAAAACGGGTGTTGGTATCACTGAGCTGACAAACGAGCTGCTGGGCACAACTGGAGCTGAGGAGGTCTAAGGACACGCCCTCTGCTACTGAGTAATGAATGAGCGCAGTTCACCGCACGCTACAAACGGAACGTCTCGATAATTTTTGTTTTGATTTTCGTACTCTACGCACAACCGGGCGGCATAAAGGGTGTCTGGCAATAGGTCGCGAACCGTTGCGATATACGTATCATTACTATCGAGGTCAGCGTCTACAAATACCCGCTGGAAGCGATCTTGGGTTTGACGCAAGTTCTCCATACTTGTTTCACCTGGCGCCCGTGTGACTCGCTCAAGATCAGATCCATAGACAAAGAATACCTTGCCGTTAATAAAATCACGCATCGCCACCGACCCTTCTAAGCGGGCTGTGGTGCCGCTGATTGCTACGGCAGTAGTACGTACGCGGGGCTTATCACCATAATCTTCGTCATACGTACGATAGGTCTGTGTGCGAGTGCAGATTGTACCATCACGCAACCCCTCATACTCGACACATACAAAATAGTACAGCAACGTATCGGCCGCTAAATCATCAATGGTTTTTGTAAACTCTTGCGTACCTCTGATATTACTGATAACACGTGACTTTTGTAACCGCTCACGATCTTCATCAATCCGCGTGTACGACAAGGAACGGGCGTCTTGCACGCGCGCTTGTGATTCGCCGTACACTACATACACATCACCGTCATATGTATCACGCATTGCCACCGACATCCGCAACGTCATTTGATCAGCTGCTGCTGCCGTCTCATCAGTCACCCGAATACTCGGGATACGAACGTCTCCGGGACTATACACACGAGGAATGGTTGCGAAAGTCACCGTCGGCGCACATGACAGCCGCTGCGCTCGTTCTGCACAAAGTCGCGCATAGTACTTTGTCTCTGGTGCCAAGTTGGACACCCGGGTAGAAATAGTCCGGTCATTACTCGACGAACGCGCCACCCGTGTCACCACCGCTTCTGTCCGCTGGTTAGCCACCACTTGCTCATAGGTCTGATGATTAGCAAGGCTTTGATTAATATCTGACTGACTATATCCGTACACAAAAAATACCGTACCGACCGATTCCGTACCGACCGACACTTCACCGCGCAATAGCGCTGAGGTTGATTCAATATTTTGTGCAGCTTGGCTCGTCACCGTGGCTGGTACAAATACTGGCGGTACCGCTTCACCTGATGGCTCTGCAGGAGTTAGTGAGGTACGTGAACCTGGTAACTGCGGACCAGATATTGACAATAATGATGAGCTGGCGTTGGTATCATTATTTGCAGCCGCTCGATTTAAGGCTGATTCTGGCACGATCTGGAAGCCTGATAGTGACATAAGTCCCACCAGTACAATTACCGCCAAAAAGCCAACTATTTGCATAATATGAGCACAATACAACTGTTTGACTATAAGTCAATACAGTCCGGTACTGTGACTATACCCAAGAAAGATTAGGATACACAAACCAAATATCTTATGCGTTTTAAGACTAGGTATCAACCGCAGCCTATCACGCAATCGCTACTCAACCGTGACGCTTTTGGCTAGATTTCGCGGCCGATCTACATTTAAACACTTTGCAACTCCTACTTTGTACGCCAGTAATTGCAGCGGGATCGTGGTAATAATTGGCTGCAGTAGTGGATGGACTTTCGGAATATACAACACGTCGTCTGCAACCGCCTGTACCTGCGTATCTCCCTCACTCGCAATCGCCAGTACCGGAGCTGATCGCGCTTTTGCTTCTTCAATATTTGATATCATTTTTTCGTAGACATCGTCTTGGGGCACAATGGCAATAACTGGGAACTGCTTATCTAGCAAGGCAATTGAACCATGCTTCAGCTCCCCACCCGCATACGCCTCGGCGTGGATATAAGTGACCTCCTTTAGTTTCAGTGATCCTTCGTACGCAATGGATGTATGGAACTTGCGACCAATAAACATGGCGTGCTGATAATCAATGTATTTTTTAGCCACCACATCAATTGCCGAGACATCCTGCAGGTAATTGTCTATTACATTAGGTAATCCTTCCAATTCTCGCAAGATCTCTATTGCTTCTGGTTGTGACAGTGTGCCGTTATCTCGACCAATCATAACTGTTAGCAAAACAAAAACAGTCAGTTGTGACAGAAAAGCTTTGGTAGACGCAACGGCAATTTCCGGGCCGGCATGATTGTACACCCCAGCATCTGTCTCTCGAGCAATCGTAGATCCAACAGTATTCACAATTCCTAGTGTTAATAATCCAGCCGCTTTGGCTTTTCTAATTGATGCTAGGGTATCAGCGGTTTCTCCCGATTGTGTTACCGCTACCACTGCGCTCTTTCCGGTCAACAGGTTCTTTTTATAACGGTATTCACTTCCCAACTCGACTTCGACCGGAATACCTGCGTACTCTTCGAGCATATAGCGCCCGGCCATCGCGGCATAATAAGCTGAACCACACCCAACAATCACCAAGCGATCGAGGTCTTTGATCTGACTCAGCACAACTTCGAGTCCACCCAACTTCACCAATCCCTTATCAGCAATCAGTCTTCCTCTCGTGGTATTTTTGATTACTTCAGCTGCCTCGTAGATTTCTTTAAGCATAAAATGTTCGTAGCCCTGCTTTTGGATTGCTTCGACATCCCAATCGATCACTTCTTTGGTGCGATCGACTTTGCCGCCAGCAATAGTACTAATCACATAAGAATCTTTGGTAACCACTGCCATATCCCCATCTTCTAAATACACGACGTCTTTGGTATGCACTAATAATGCAGACGAATCAGACGAAATAAAATTTCCATCAAGTGCCAATCCAATAACAACCGGACTGCCCATGCGCGCAGTGATAATAGTGTGTGGGTTGTCAGCTATACAAACCATCAACCCATACGTACCGCGCACATTCTGCAAAGCCTTGCGGACCGCTTGCTCTAGATTTCCCCGGAAAAAAGAACCGATGAGTTTCGCTAATACTTCGGTATCAGTGTCAGATTCAAACGGTAATCCTTGGGCGATCAACGCTTCTTTGAGTTCTCTAAAGTTTTCGATGATGCCGTTATGGACAATCGCTATTTTGCCACTGGCGTCAGTATGAGGATGAGCATTCTTTTCGGTCGGAGGACCATGCGTGGCCCAGCGGGTATGAGCAATACCAGCAGTACCAGGGATGGTTGTCGTGATCTTTGCAGCCAAGTTGTCAATCGGTCCAACTGCCTTTATGGGTGCCTGTCCCGGGACATATATACCAGCTGAGTCATAGCCGCGGTACTCAAGCGTCCGCAAACCATCGAGCAATATCGGCGCTGCTGTTTTACTTCCCACGTATCCAAAGATTCCACACATAATTATCAAATTTAGTTATAGCGTATATGCTATATAGTACACAACTTTTGGTAGATAAGTTACTTGGTATCAACTTTAAGTTTGATATTTAACAATCACTTCCAAAGAGACGCCTAAAAATAAGAATCATAATTGCTTTTACAAAATAATAGTACGTGTGACTTTTGCCGATTAAGCTAGATATTTCTGTTGACTATAATTTGGGTGATTTTAGTTGAAGAGTGGTACACATGTAGTTTATACTACAGTTATGGAAAAACCGACTGTACCAGAAGATTTTATAAAGCATACCCAGGAAAAAATAGAAAAAGGACAAGATTTATCAATCCCTATTTCAGAACATGAGTTAATTACCGAATGCGAGGGTGATGAATTGTGTGAGCGAGCCTTGAACGATTTTTTTGACTATAGTGTGCGCTATGCTGCAGACGTATGGGAAATGAAGATGTTATTTGCCGAGAAGAATAAATATTCGACTGAAGAGTGGCAGGACATATACGGCAAAGCGGACCGAGCACGCTCACAGCTACACGATACACTTATAGACAGTATTGCAATTCTAATCAGACAAATGAACAGAGCTGAGAGAGATACGGATTGGGCTAGAGAATTAATGCCAGCCGGGAAATTGGAACGCGCCTATTGTGGAAAGTTTGCAATTATGCTAACTTATTCGCGATACGTCAATGATATAGAGTAATATGGATAGCAAAATCATGGATGATCAGTTAAAAAGAAAGTTAGTCCTACGTCATGCCCAGCTGGTTGCGGCTTATGCGGCAACTAAAGATGGGCAAGTTTTAGCTGAGCTAGAACAAATTGAAGCAGAACTGCAGATGAATGCAGTTCAAATCGCACAACTGGCAGTAGATCAGTACATGCGTGACTACTAATGCGTTACCGAATCGGTAACGCATTTTCCTTGCTCAGTCAGGAACTTTGGGTATACTTAGTGACACATTTCAACCGTCCGGTTAGCTCAGCTGGTAGAGCGCTACATTGACATTGTAGAGGTCACAAGTTCAAGTCTTGTATCGGACACCAAACTATCAGAATTGGTATGAAATAGCGGCACCCACGGAGCCGCTATTTCTGATCACTCTCCTGCTCCTATTATTTCACAAACTTAGCCGCCTCAAGCACCGACTCCTTGCTGCCTGCAACGAATATAAAACGAGCTTTATGACAAAATATCGAATCATTAAGTCCAGAAGCATTCGCCAATTCCTCATTACGGAGTCCAGCCCACGCTTCTGGAAAAGAAACTCTGGACTCAAATGTATCGTAATCTCTCCGAACACAGGTTGCTACCCAATTATCGTTAGCGGCAGGATCGTCTGGACAAATAATTAACTCGACTTCTGGGTATTGAATAACCGACATCATTGAGACAGGCTCATCAAAGATTAAAATTTGCTTATCATTAGCTGCTTCATACACTTTGGCGATTAAATCGTTTTGTTTTTCGGCAGCCTGCCCTTTAATAATCATACGAGAAAGTAATCCTCGCGCCCAGTCAACTGCAAGTGAAAACTGATCATCTTTTGATTCATTACTTCCCCAAGGTGGATTAAACAAAGAAACAATATTATATAGCTCGTACGGTTTTACTTTCATCTCCTTAAGATCGTACAAAGTAATCCCATTGTCACCAGCATCGATCGGCTGGCATATATTTTCTTCAATGTATTCGGAAATTTCATATGACTCACAAATCTCCTCTCCATAATGCTTCCACACTAATCCAAATCCAGCGTACGGGATACCATTGTCGCGAACCGGAGCGCCAACTTGGTGGTGATCGTAACGCTTTGCGTCATGATCATAGACACTACCAACATCAACCACATAATCAGCCGCCGCAATAATCGCCTCGTCACGAGTGCGAATTACTTGCATATTTTCCTTACCTAACAACAGCTGGAAAGCTGCGATCGCAAATACATCGTCAGCGTGAAAAGATCCACTATGGGTAACTACTGTATACATAGAAATATACTATACCGCCTGCACTCAAATTAACAAAATACTTGCTCGAATTTCATCGGTAACACTTATGCACAACTTACATTTAAACTGACTTGCACAAATGAAAATTCCCACTATAATCATGGTAGGACTCGAGTTGAATTTGCAACAAAAAGTCTGATTCGCCACTTCGGCATTTCAGATCTTACTTCACTTTCACTCACGACCATTACGTTCTTCCGGGCATAGACCCACAACATCCACAAGACCTTGCATTTGCACGGTCTTTAACTTTTATATTTACTCGAAGTTGTATATAGTAACCACATGTTAATCCTCTCTATCGAAACCTCATGTGACGAAACGGCCGTCAGCCTCATGGAAGCGGACGGTGAATTTCCAAACGCTAGTTACCAGATCCTTGGTAACGGCCTCTGGTCACAAGTGGATGCGCACGCGCAGTACGGTGGCGTATTTCCTGCTCTCGCCAAGCGCGAACACGGGCGCACATTGGTGCCGATGCTCAAGCAAGCAGCCGAGGAATCAGATTTACTCGAAACCTACCCCACTGATCTGTCAGCTCAAGACAGTACCAAGTTGCAAGAGCTGCTCGTTCGTGAAGAAGGGCTAGCTGATGCTCTGATCGAATTTTGTACGCAGTACTCATTACCCAAAATCGATCTGATTGCAGTCACGAGTGGACCGGGGCTAGAGCCAGCGTTGTGGGTAGGGGTTAGTTTCGCGAAAGCGCTCGCACACCTAACTGGTGCCAACGTCATCCCAACCAACCACATGGAAGGTCATATCCTAGCCAGCATCTATGATGTAGAGCGTGATGACATGTTGAGCGAGATTAACTTTCCCGCAGTCGCCTTACTTATTTCTGGCGGTCACACAGAGCTGATTAACATGAGTAACTGGGGCGTCTATGACAAAGTCGGCCAAACCCGCGATGATGCGGTCGGAGAAGCGTTTGATAAGGTCGCTCGCTTACTAGACCTTCCCTATCCCGGCGGTCCCCAGATCAGTCAGCTCGCTGCTAAAGCTCGCAAAGCAAACCTCCCAGAGTTTACTCCCCTACCACGACCGATGATTAATTCTGGTGATCTTGATTTTTCTTTCTCTGGACTCAAGACAGCCGTACGCTATGCAGTACAAGACAAGATAAATGCCAAAGGCAAAGAAGGTGCCCTGGCGTATCAAGAATTATCAGATAATGAGCGCTCTGCGATCGCCAGAGACTTTGAAGATGCGGTAACCGAGACACTACTAAAGAAAGCCGGCACTGCAGTTGCCAATGTGGGTGCCCAGACTCTCATAGTTGGTGGCGGCGTTAGTGCAAATCAACACATCAAGCGCGCCTTTGAATCACACTTCCTGAGTGAATTCCCTGACTGCACCGTCTATTTCCCAAGTCCCAACCTCGCTACCGACAACAGCGTCATGATTGCGCTTGCCGGCCACGCACGCGCCACTGGTGCACTGTCACCAGGCGGGGCTGAGGGTATTCGTGCTGACGGAAATAAATCACTCTAGTGTATGGAGCAAATGATCTTGTATTATTAAAAAATATCGCTATAGTTACAGTAGATTGATCAGGAGAGGTGATGTCATGAATACTGCAGAAAAGATCGCTCATGAGTGGCTGCAATCAAGAGATGCGACCATGTCCACTGACAAGTTTGAAGGGTTTCCTAGGTGGGGTACCATGCGTAACTCAAAGATAGCTGGCCGCGGTTTGTTTGCAGCAGAGTTTATTCACACCCTTTTCGTACTCGGTATCAGTCACCAATTTGTAGCACCGCCGATTAACCGACTCTACCATGATGGCTGGATGCGCCGGGGATGGGCTGAGCTATACAATCATCAGCCTGCCGGTCAAGCTAATGCTGTTTCATTACACTTTAATGACAGCAATATACTGATCACTGATGTCTCACGTATGAGGTATCCAAAACCAGGCGATTGCAAAGTACTGGTGGCGATCTGCGATATACTCAGCGGAACTGAAATTACCGCGCCATATACCTTGTACGATCCCTCACGAGTCTAAGAGACGATCATAAGCAAACCCCTAATGAGTCCCGGACACGTTCGGGGCTTTTCTTTTATAGATTCGCAAACACTCTTTTATAGACTAACTATAAATTAAAAATCTAACGCGATACATCAACGTAGCTGTGACCGAATTAACAACATTGTGCCGCAGGTATTCGTATTGAAAAAACTTATAAAACAGCAGCATTTATAGTGGCGATCGGTATCGCTCCGAACCGCACCACTTCGACTGATTCACCCATACACCGCACTACAGTTGAAGCTGTGCCTGATCGCGCGTCGTCGTCAATCACCTGGGTAATATGTCTAGCCTGATAACCCAGCTGCGCAAGTATCGCAGCTGTCGTGTCGGCTGGTTGATACCCGTGACGATTCGCACTTGTACACGTCAGCGGCGCATTATAGGTATTCATAAATTCACTAATAGTTCGTTGTGCTACCAGGTCTGGTGAAATACGAAAACTCACCGTCCCATCAGTACTCACATGCCGCAGCCGCTCATCAATACACGGTAAAATGATGGTCAAAGGACCGGGCAAAAACGCTGTCATTAGTTTCTCTGCAGTACTACTTACCTCGGCATACTGTTCAATATCAGACACACTCCTAACCAAGCAGCTCACCGCTTGGGTCACTGGACGACCCTTGATCTTTGCAAGCAAATTAAGCGCTTCGGCATCAAATGCACTAACACCTAGCGCATAAATAGTTTCGGTTGGATATAGTAAAACTTCTTGCATGGGACGCATAGTAGCAGATTGTAGCAATCTGACTACAGGCCGTGCTTTACTCAATACCCACTTTACTTTCTATCTTTCTATATTGATAGTTACATGATACGCTTTCAATACTATGAACGAACAAACGAACCAACAAAATAGCCCTATTCCAGAAATTTTCCTCAAACCCTACGACCCGGCTGCCCACGAAGATAAAATCTACAAAATGTGGGAAGGAAGTGGGTATTTTAACCCCGATAATCTACCAGGTGAGCGCCCAGAAACCTTCTCTATCGTTATGCCGCCACCAAACGCAAACGCGTCACTACACGCCGGACACGCTCTATTTGTAACGGTTGAAGATATCATGATTCGGTTTGAGCGTATGCGCGGCAAAAAAGCCCTGTGGCTACCTGGTTCTGACCACGCTGGCTTTGAAACTCAAGCAGTCTACGAAAAGCACCTCCAAAAGCAGAAACGATCACGTTTTGATATGTCCAACGAGGAACTTCGATCTGAAATCTGGGATTTCGTCCAAGAGAACAAGTCTATTATGGAAGACCAGGTGCGTTCGCTCGGCGCTTCGTGTGACTGGAGTCGAGAACTGTTTACGCTCGATGATAGAGTAATTAAAATTGTGCACGATACATTTAAGCAGTTGGAGACTGATAATTTACTCTATCGTGGTGCTCGTCCAGTCAACTGGTGTCCAAAACATCAGACATCATTCTCGAATCTTGAAGTTGCTCACGAAGAGCGAGTTAGCAAATTCTACTATTTCAAATATGGACCATTTGTTATCGGAACATCACGTCCCGAGACAAAGTTTGGTGACAAATATATAGTCATGCACCCAGACGATGAGCGGTATGCAGAATACAAACACCTACAGCAAATTGAAGTCGAGTGGATCAATGGACCAATCACCGCCACAGTGATTAAAGATGAGGCCGGCGATCCAGAAATGGGATCTGGAGTGATGACAATTACTCCGTGGCACTCACACATTGACTTTGACATCGCCAAACGACACGATCTCGAATACCAACAAATTATCGATTGGCGTGGCAAACTAATGTCAACTGCTGGATCAGAATTTGAAGGAATGAATATCGCTGATGCGCGAACGGCAATCGTAAAAAAATTAGACGAGAAGGGATTGTTGGTAAAAATCGATGAATCATACAGCCATTCTGTTCCCTGCTGTTATAAATGCAACAAAGAAATCGAGCCCCAAATTCGTGAACAATGGTTTGTAAAAACCAAACCTCTAGCAGAAAAGGCACTTAAAGCTGTCGCCAATAAGGAAGTAACCTTTGTTACCGAGCGTGATGAGCGGGTATTCAAACACTGGATGGAAAACATCGAAGACTGGCCGATAGCTAGACAAATTGCTTGGGGAATCCCAATTCCAGCCAAAGTTTGTACCGAGTGTGGACACGGCATGGTCGACCTTGATGACTCTATTTCAAAATGTACAGAATGTGACGGAGCCGTTGAGCAGGATCCAGACACATTTGATACCTGGTTTTCTTCAGGTCAGTGGCCATTAGCCACCACTAATTTTCCAGACGGAGATGACTTTAAAGAATACTACCCAACCAGTGTGATGGAGACAGGAAAAGATATTATCTTTTTTTGGGTAGCTCGAATGATTATGCTGGGGCTATATCGAACTGGCAAAGTGCCATTTAAGAAAATTTACCTACACGGCATGGTGCGGGACAAAAAGGGCGTAAAGATGAGTAAATCAAAAGGTAATGTGATCGCTCCAAGTGAAATCCAAGACCGATTTGGAACTGACGCCTTGCGTATGGGACTCATGGTAAATAACGCTCCAGGCAGTGATATGAACCTTGATCCAGACAAAGTAAATGCCTACAAAAAATTTGCAAACAAAATCTGGAATATCACTAGATTTAGTCTTGATAACTTAAATGGGGTTGATATAGAAGCTACACTCACAGCATCAGACGCAGCGAATATTGAAAACGAACTACACAAAGCAATCGCTGAAATAACCTCTCAAATAGATAAAGACCGTTACGACTTAGCGGCAGAAAAACTATACGCTTTTGTTTGGGACTATTTTGCCAGTACGTTGATTGAAGAATCAAAAGAACTACTCGCATCAGAAGATGTTGCAATACGAACCTCAAGACAACGACTTCTAGCGGAGTATTTAGTTTCTTCACTCAAAATGCTTCACCCATTTATGCCTTTTGTAACTGAAACCATCTGGCAAGAGCTACCAGACAAACTAAAAGATCAAAAGATCCTCATGGTCGCCAAATGGCCTAGTGTATAGACACTCTCCCCAACCAAAGCGGTGACAACCAAAGGTCGTCACCGCTTTTGTTACAATATGTCTAAATGGAGTCCACGATCTTTGTTATTGCGTTTGTTGCTGGTTTAATTCCGGCTATTTTCTGGGTTTGGTTCTGGCTACGTGAAGACAGCTTAAAACCTGAACCATATTTCTTGATTGCCATCACTTTTATCGCTGGTATGGCAGTTGTACCTATGGCACTCCCCTTACAGCGTCTAGCGATTGAAATATACCCCAATACCAACGTCATGATCATGTGGGTGATCATCGAGGAGCTACTCAAATACGCCGTTGCCTTAGCGGTAGTGTTTTGGAACCGTGATGTGGATGAGCCTATCGATATGATCATCTATCTTATAGTGATCGCATTAGGCTTTGCAGCCCTTGAGAACGCTCTATTCTTGTTTAATCCGCTAATTATGGGTGATTATATTAATTCGGCACTCACTGGCGGATTCCGTTTCCTGGGGGCAACGTTACTACACGTGCTGGCTTCGGGAACCATCGGCATGTTTTTAGCCTTTACCTATTACCGATCTAAATTGACCCAACTAATTGCCGGTACAGTGGGGTTATTCATTGCCATTGTATTGCATGCGCTATTTAACTTTTTTATAATAGGTGCAAGCGGAACAACCATACTCGGAGTATTCTTGTTCGTATGGATTGGTATTATTATTCTGTTCTTACTCTTTGAGCGTGTTAAAATGCTAGAAAGAAATCACAATTTAACCGCGTAAACTTTTGTATGAAAAAACTCTCATTCCTCGATCGGCTCACAGGTGGCCAAACTGACGACATGGATCGCATCCTTGATGACGAACATGAATTTGGTGCGGATGACGAACTTGCGGTTGATCAAGACGACTACACCGAGGATGAGGAATGGGTTGATGAAAGTCGATCCGTCCAGACCGCTGAGCCACAAGATGGTGAGCTACCAGTCGACATGTATCAAACTGATGACGAAATCATCATTCGCGCAATTGTGGCAGGAGTCAACCCAAGCGACCTTGAAATATCAATTACCCGGGACATGGTCACCGTACATGGTGTACGTGAAGAGTACCAAGAAGCTCAAGATGACGGATACTTCCACCGTGAGTTATTTTGGGGTAGTTTTTCTCGCACCTTACTCCTACCAGAAGAAGTCGCTATCGATGAGTCAGAAGCGCAAGAAAAGCACGGTATGCTCGAAATTCGTATGCCCAAACTCGACAAGCACCGCAGCACGCAATTGCGCGTCAAGAGTGGAGCTGGACACAAATAAAAAAAGCCCTGGTTGCACCGGGGCTTTTTTAGTTGGTGTGTGCAGACCTTGATACACGTTATCACTGTTGCTTTACCTTCAGACTGTTGTTGACTATAAAATTTATTCAGGCATCGATCTAAACTGCGGTAACGAGTCACAGATACTGTAATAGCCACCCTTATCTTTTGTACATATGTGCACACCTTTCTTTCGGTTTTTTTTTCAAAAAGTCCAAGGAGAAGATACGTGGTTTTCCATTCTTGATTTTCCCAAAAAATACCAGATCCACACTTTTGACAAAACCCACGCCGAAAGTTTTGAGATGACTCGTACCACTGAATATTTTCAGCACCTGAGATTTTCAATTCTTTTCTGAGCACTCCGATAAAGGCTCCGTACATTCCATAATTTTTGCGACACTGTGAACAATGACAGAACCATAAATCGTCCAGATTTAACTTACTAACTAAGAATTGTACCGCTTCACAAAGACATGAGCCATGATATTGCTTTTTTGTCATAAATTATTGTAGTGAGAATAGCATACTCGTACAAACACTCATACAACATGGCTGTATCAATCGTTCATAGATGTGCACGATGGGTTAGAAGTACGGCTGGTAGTTATGCAAAACAACAACTGCCTGTAGGCGGTTTTCTCTGTGCTTGGGAGCAGGCTCGTCCTGACGGTCACAAATTCGCTACGCTCATAAGTGCCGCGGGACACACCTCGCTATTGCTCACGCTAGGAGCGCGCTCCTCATAACGCTCCGGTGTTCGAGCCTGCACGAAACTGACAAATGTCAGTTTCTTCCCAAGCACAACAACAAAACCGCCTTTTGGCGGTCTGTTATTGTGCTTGGGAGCAGGCTCGAACTGCTGACCCTTCGAGCTTCAATCGAATGCTCTACCAACTGAGCTACCCAAGCAAATGAGTCGTCAAAAGAAGGTTTATTTTCTTTTGACCGGCGAACGCAGCTTGGGCAACGGAGTTTCCCAAGCAAGCGATTGGTATTACCAAAGAGAGTTCATAGCGAGTGAAGCATCTAACCCACTTACCCTACTCTTGGTACGCATCATTTTACCCAAAACCGCTACTATTGCAACCTATTCTCCCCCGTTAATCTCACCGCCCATAGCTTCGTAGAATTGTTTCCAGCCAGGAACTTCTTGCAGCCCCGCTTCAAACGTCTCAAACGATGACCCAAGACTGGTAAAGTATGGTTCAACGACGTAGTAGTACAAAATAAATGGCGCACCAAAAATCATGAAAAACCAGAAGATGCGGAGCACCATAGACCACCAAGCAGCCCGGTACATTTTGTGTAATAGCACATTGTTTTCCGTCAATAGACGCTTATTTTCCATCATCAGCGTCTTTATTTGTTCTCGCTCAGTTTGCTCGGGATCCATACCTTTAGTATACCAGTCAGCTGAGCAAAATAATCAAAATATGCTAGTCTAGTAACACTTGATTTATATCAGTCACGATTCAGCCCAAAGGCCTCCCTGTAGTTCAACGGATAGAACGAGTCCCTCCTAAGGACTAGATGTAGGTTCGATTCCTGCCGGGGAGACCTTTGATTTGAATCGTAGAGGGTCTCAGAATGGCCGCATAGGCTATTTTATCTGTAATGATTCATTCATTGCTGACCGTCTCGAGTCAAGACTCCATTGCTCTGTTTGTTCTTCTTTGCGTGTATCTACATGATATGTCTCGAGCTCAAAAAATAAATTCTAACACGGCGGTGTTACTTCAATATCAAAAACCTTCTTCTGTACTGTAGGATCAAGATGCCTAAGTCCGTCAATCTTTACCTTAGTTGGATTTGGGAATCTTTTATTTAAAAATATTTTAAAATCGTCTTCTCTTCCCCACCAATCCTTAATGACAAACGTTTCACCGCCAAGCGTTAAAAAATAATTCCCGGATGTTTTGATACTTGAATTTTTACCTGAAAAAACAGAAATTGCTAACAGTGCCCACAAAACATTTTCAGGCATACGAATAAAACCACCACCTATTTGCCAATGCATTTTATTATCTAGTATTGGTAATAGTTCGTAATTTTGAGTAACGGGTTTTGCGTGTGCGTTATTACATCTAAATATATGGTATATGATATCTTCAAAGCTGTTGACTACAACCAATCCACCATAACCATCATCCACTTTGGCATTACCCCACGTTGTTTCTTTCAGATTAAGACCGTAACCCATCATAGCTTCTACTATCCATAAGTACTGTCGTATACAGTCCTTATAGGCTTTTCGACCACCAAAACCGTATAGATTTCTTGCAGTTGCCTCAATAGCTAAACAAGCATGCAGTAAGGCGGAGTCGCTGTCACTCTGCCCACAGTCTTTAATTGCTTTCAATACGTGTTGTGAGAGTTCCACACCGTCATTATATCGCTTTTATAGACTTTGCTAAGTCTATACAAAATTACAAAACGTTACATTAACGCCCTTCGTGTCAGCACAAATTGACTGCCCGACAGGGATTCGGTCAGGAGTCGATTATTTTCATGAATGAAAATACATCGCTCACGACCCTGACTCACTTCTCTCTTTCTTCGCTACGCTTCTAAATTCACATGAAGCTCCGTCTTTCGAATCACTGCTGTCAGGTAATTTAGTAAGACCCCAATGCTTATGCATTGGGGTCTTACTAAATTATGCTGCCCGACAGGGATTCGAACCCCAATTGACGGTACCAGAAACCGCAGTCCTACCATTAGACGATCGGGCAAAGATCTTGATCGTATGCAGATGTCTAATGGTTAGACGCAGTCCTACTAAACCAAACGAGTGACATGGGTGAACTCGTTCACACCACATTGGTTGCGAGTGCAGGTTTAGCAAGAAATCTGGTATTTCTTTCCATTAGACGATCGGGCAATGTGATCGTTGCACTATAGTGCCAGAAATTACAATAGATTCAAGTCGTTTGTCTGCACCCAGCCGCACCCTTTTTTTATTGGAGTGTAGGTAAATTCAACTGTCTCTGTATTTTTAAGTTTAGACAAAGTCATAAATACCATCATCGCTTGGAAGGGATTCATAGCTCGATTAAAACACACGTGGATTAAAAACATCTTGATAAAGACTGAATGAGATACCACCACGACCACAGCGTCTGGGGGCAATTGCTCAATATTTGCCTTGGCGGCAGCAATACGAAAACGTAAGTCTCGATACGTCTCACCGGTGCGAACCAACCCAAAATACCAACGAAGATAAAAAAATAGCGAACGGATTGAGTGGTGTTTATAACCAACTAAGCTACGAGGGCGTTTAATTTCGACCAAATATGGATCAATGCTCGGGGTCAAGTTGATCTGATCCGCGATTAAACTGGCTGTTTGTAGTGCTCGCACGAGTGAGCTAGAAACTATGTGTGTCACTGGTAGTTGAGCTAATTTTTCACCGACGGCTACTGCTTGCTGACGACCTATAAGGGTCAAAGGAGTATGGTCGGGCTGATGACGGTGAGCCAAATTTTCGGCTGTTTGTCCGTGACGTACAAAAATAACTTTCATACTACGCTTCACCTAATTCCATTATGGCGATCTCAAGCGGCAGATGCGGCACTGGGGAGCGATTGATTTGATCGGCTGCTTGCAAGAAACGTAGTAGCAAATGTGAATTAATAGCTGTATCACCAGCAGCAATACCGGCAATCAAATCAGCGGTATCGTTGCCAAAGTGTGCCAGGATGTGGTCTTTTTTGGCGGGCTGGTTGCGGACTAACATAACTGCCCGTATGTGCTCAAGCAGCACACGAGCAAACAGCTTCATGTCGACTTGAGCAGCTGCGGCGCTCGCTACTGCCTCGAGCGCTGCGTCTACTTTTTTCTCATGCAGCGCAGTAATCAACGACTGCATTGTAGCCACTTTTGGAGCGCCAATAATTACCGCTACTTCATCAGCTTCCCCAATTGTGTCACCTGAAGCCATGATGACTTTTTGAGTCACACCAAGTGCATCACGAAATGACCCATCGGCGGCAATCGCGATCAAGTCGGCTGCCTCCGGAGACAACGCAAACCCTTCCTTTTGAGCCACATCCGTCACGGCTTTGGCCAGTACTGCGCGTGACGGTGAACGCATGGTAAACACCTGACAGCGAGACAAAATGGTATCAAGTAGCTTTTCTACTTCGGTTGTAGCCAAAATAAACACAACGTGCGCTGGTGGTTCTTCGAGTGTTTTTAAGAGCGCATTAAACGCTTCTTTGGTGAGCATGTGCACCTCGTCGATAATATACACCTTTTGCGCTGATTCATACGGCAGTGTATGGACGGCTTCTTTTAGTTCTCGAATGTCATCGATACCACGGTTACTCGCAGCGTCTATCTCATAAAGATCAATTTCACTCGTGCCAATGGCACTGGCAAAAATCCGCGCCAAGGTCGTCTTGCCAGTACCCCTTGTACCGGAGAAAAGCAAGGCGTGAGGAATCTCACCTTTTTTGATTGCACCCTCGAGCACACTGACAATATGTTCTTGATCGCGAACTTCAGCGAATGAGGCGGGTCGATATTTGCGGTACAGTGCAGTGGTAGTAGACATAGTGGTGACAGTATAACAGATTAGAAAAAGCGTAGCAGCCGGTGGCTATCACGCTTTTTCTGTACAACAGACAGGTTATTTTTTCTTCGTTACTTTTTTCGCTGTCTTTTTGACCGCTGTTTTAGCAGCTGCTTTTGCTCCTGCCTTGGCAGCCGCCTTGGCTACTGACTTGGTTTCCTTTTTAGCTTTCTTGGCTTTTGGTTTTGCTGCTTTCTCGATCTTTTGCCAGTGATCTTGCATTTCTGAAGCAAATTCTTTGAGCTCTTTTTTGCTTGCACCTTTTACTCCAGCGTATGTCCCAGCCACAGTGGCAATAAGTTCTTCATACTCGTCAGCTGTCATTTCCTTAGCATCTTCTAGTCGCTCTAGTACCTCGGCCTTTGCCTTGAGGGTCCAGCTTTTGACTGACTTTCGGTTCTTTGCCGCATTGTCACTACCATACAGGAAGTATGCTCCAGCAGCTGCTACGGCTGCAGCTGTAAGTCCAACTCCAACTCCAATTTTTTGGTTAACACTGATATCTGTTTTTGATTTTTTGGTTGCCATACAATTATTATTACACTATGTTGCTAATCTTTTGACCGGCTGTGTCGCACTTTACGTTTGGTACCTGCCATAAATCCCATCACTTTTGCGATCATACCTCCATTATACAATAGGGACCGAGCGTGAGCCACGTCATCTGCTACCTGTTCGCTTGCAGCTTCTATTCGTTCAATAATCCGACGAAGACTCTGCACTATTTTGAATACCTGGAATAATACCAACGCAACAATTATCGAAAAAATAACCGTCGCAACACTAGCAATTATAAAGAACACATTTGCATGAAGAATTTCATTCATACTTTATAGTGTAGCAACCTTTGAGGTGCCTAGACTTTAGAAGCCAGAAAATTGTGCACAACTCGTTCTACTGCTTCCGGGCTATTTTGCCCCATTAATTCCAAGCGTAATTGAGCAGCGCCGGGAAAACCATTTATATACCCTTTGTAGTGTTTTTTCATCGTATTGAAATTCTTAAACGGCAGCAACTCTACAAACAGATAAGTATGCTCAACCAGCACCACTAGTCGCTCTTCAAGGGTAATGTAATCTACTGACGGATTATTTTGATCTGATTGAGCGATCAATTCTTCTCGATTAACTCCGTGTGTTGGTAGCGCCAGCAATTCATGCGGTAGCCGCTTGTGGGGATGGAACAGCCACGGGTTACCAAACAACGCTCGACCAATCATCGCGCCATCTACTCCGGACTGCGCTACTTTATTTTGCGCATCTTCAAGAGACAGTACGTCGCCATTACCGATAATCAAAGTGTCATGACAGAGCTGATCACGAAGCTCAACCACGCGAGTGAGTCGATCCCATTTCGCCGGAACTTTGCTCAATTCTTTCCGAGTTCGGGCATGGACAGTTAGAACAGCCGGGCGTTCAGCCAAAATTTCCGGAATCCAGGTTTCAACCTCATCGACGTTATACCCAAGACGGGTTTTGACCGACACCGGGATATCTCCGGCACCTTTTTTAGCCGCTCTAATCACAGCCCGGGCTTGAGCCGGATTCTTGATCATGGCGCTACCACAACCCTGCTTCATAATCGCTTGCGCTGGGCACCCCATATTAAGATCAATTCCATCAAACCCGAGCTCCACCGCCAACCGCGCAGCGGCTTCCATATATTCTGGGTTACTAGAAAATAGCTGCGCGACTATCGGTCGTTCTTCCTCAACGTAGATCAGATCAGCCATAAGCTTTTCGCGACCTTCTGGCGTCGCTCGCATCAGCCCGTCGGCAGCGACAAATTCAGTCCACATCACATCAGGACCACCAATCGATCCATCGGCTCTCTTATGCGCACTGTATTTCGCAATCATCCGCCGAAATGGCGCGTCAGTAACATCAGCCATTGGCGCTACCACCATCATTGGTTTTGGGATTTGTTGCCAAAAGTTCATAGTTGTGGCATTTTTACAGACAGACGCAACAATTGCAAGGATACTGCGATGAATATCATGCTACACACAGCTGCCGCCATCGTATGCTTTGGTGTCATTTGGACCCACGTCCGTGACAGAAGTCTTGATCGCCGACACTACAGACTACTATGCATCACCGGAATACCATCTTTCATTATCGGATTGACGGTAATCATCCTGACCAAACAAACCGATGATATTCTGACTGGAGCTGTCACGATTTTAGCCTGGATCTGCTTTATGATGCTCAGCTACGGCTTCTTCATGAGAGCCAGGAACGTGTCTTCCCGGGAATTTACCATCATGGTACTTTGGGGACAGGCTGTGTATCCGACGGTTATCCTCGCCCTTCCAGAGGTAACAAGGCTACTCGGTTGAATCATCTACCGCCGCCTCACTCGAGGTGGCGTTTTCTATCTCTTCCCCATCTATCTCAATTTCTGGCACTTCTAAATCTGCTGGATCACCCTCCCGACTAACAAACACTTTGTTACCAAACCGTAGGTCAATATAGGCAAAATTACCGGGCACAAGATCAGCGTACTGCTCCGCTTCCCTAATGGTTTGCAAATTATCTACCGTATCTACCGGCATCATCGCTAACGACACCTTTAATTCACCTCCCCCAACCAAACTAACAAACGCGTCCCGCGCCTGATCAAGTTCAATCCGGGCGACTGGCCAGTCAATGGCTTCAAGTAAGTCAACTAGCTCTTGCAACAACGCAAAGTCGCTCGCATCGGTAAACAAATCGCTGGTACTGGCTAATTGCCCAATTTGTACATACCGAGTATACGATCCACCGGCCAAATCTGGCGCCGCCGCAAACCCGTAGCCATTTTCATCTAAAAAAACACACGCTGGTAACTCAGCGTCGCTACACCACAAAGCCACTGGCTCATATTCAGCAAACGTAACTATCAAAGCTTTTTTGGTGCGCTCTATGACCGGATCTTTTACCCGCGGAGTCTCAGACACGGTGGCAACAATCTCGTCGTACGGGTATAACCAGGCAAATCTGCGCGGAATGAAATTGAGGTACAAACCTTCGAGCTCCGCCTCGACAGCTGTTTGTACTTGTGCGTGGGAAACTGTCTCACCGCCGGTCACAATCACCTGATCGATTGTGATCGCGTCCAATCGACTACCAAACCAAACACCAGACAAAACAAGTGCCAAAAGCGTAAAGATCCCTAACCCAATGGCGAGATTGACAAGCAGTTGTTTAGTCTCGTGACGCATGCCGGGATTATAGCAGAAGTTGCGTCTAAATAATTTTTAACATCTTGTAGCCAGTCAGACTAAATATACTCCCCCATGGAGGTGCTCAGTACTTTATCCAATTTGTGCTTTACCAAAAAATGGTCGGAGTGCTTCAGGAATCTTGATAGAGCCGTCCGCTTGCTGAAAATTCTCTACTAACGAGACCAGGATACGAGGTGTCGGGATAGCGGTACAGTTTAGTGAGTGTGCGTAGCGCATTGTTCCATTGGTATCTTTGTATCGAATATTAAATCTGCGGGTTTGGAAATCATGGAAATACGAAGCTGAACTAATCTCACGATAGGTTTCTTCACCTGGCACCCACAGCTCGACGTCATACTTTTTCACTTGTCCTTGCCCCAGATCACCTCCACAATTGAGCACCGTATGATACGGAATACCGAGTGACTCAATAAACTCTTCTGTATTGCGATTGATTTCTTCGTGTAACTCGACGCTTTTCTGGTGCGACGCTTCGCACAAAACTACTTGCTCTAGCTTATAAAATTCATGTACCCGGATCAGTCCCTTGGTGTCTTTGCCGTGACTCCCTGCCTCGCGTCGGTAACACGGTGAGAAGCCGAGAAACTTCACTGGAAAGATACTTTCATCCAACACCTCATCACTGTAGTAACCCATGATAGAGACTTCACTAGTACCAATCAGATAGTCTTCGTCTTGGGTATGGTACACATCCTCGGCCTCATTTGGGAGATGTCCGGTACCGTACAAATTCGCCTTGCGAACGATCGTCGGTGGAATCATCGGAATGAAGCCTTTGTCACCAAAGAACTGATTGGCGTAGTTCCAGATCGCCCACGACAGCTTAGCCCCATCACCCATCAGGTAATACCCACGAAAACCATGCACTTTGGTTCCTCGCTCAAAATCAACCATTTTATGCTTTAGCATCAGCTCAACGTGATCTTTGGCATCAAAGTCAAAACGGGTTTTTTCACCCCAGACTTTTACTTCTTCATTGTCTTCGTCACTCGTACCATCTGGAACAGTCATGTCCGGCACTTGCGGGACCTGCAACATCAAAGATTGCCATTCCTTCATGATTGGCTTAAGGGTTTCTTCATCCTTTTGGATATCTGCTTTAAGGACCTGCATATCACCCAGCATAATAGTGCGCTGCGTATCACTCTCTGCTTGGGCAATTTGCGCCCCGACCCGATTTTGTTCGGCTTTCTTTTCTTCCATAGCATGCAAGACTGACCGTCTAGAGTCATCAATTTGCATGAGACGATCAAGGTCGATAGTAATATTCTTTTTTTGGGCAGCCATCTTTACGATGTCGAGATTTTCTCGAATAAACTTTATATCCAACATATCCAAAGATTATACATGAAATCACTCATGATAAAATATGAGTGATGAATTTTCCGATTCACGATGTCGAGGTAGGTCAATCTCCTGCTCTTTTAGCGCACATTCCTGACCCACCAAAAACCCTCAATTACCGCGGGGTCCTACCCTCACCCGAGATGAAATTGCTCACCATTGTCGGGAGTCGTAAGTACACCAGCTACGGCAAACAAGTCATTGACGGACTGATCGCTGGCTTACGTGGGTACAATATCGGGATTGTATCGGGACTGGCTCTAGGAATCGACTCGCTCGCGCACGAAGCAGCTCTCAAAAATAATCTATACACCTTGGTAATTCCTGGTGGCGGGATCGATGACTCGGTCATTTATCCCGCCAGCCACAAAAAACTAGCCCACCGGATCCTCGAGGCTGGCGGTTGCTTGCTTTCAGAATTTGAACCCACCTTCAAAGCTACTAAATGGTCGTTCCCTCAGCGCAACCGTTTACAAGCCGGCATCAGTCACGCCACGCTACTCATCGAAGCGGCTGAGAAATCTGGCACCCTGATCACCGCCCGACTGGCGACCGACTACAACCGCGAGCTCCTGGTGGTACCCGGCAGTATCTTCTCCAAACAGCACGCCGGTATTCACCAGTTTCTCAAACTCGGTGCGACACCAGTAACGTGCGCTGCTGACATCCTCGAAGCCCTACAAATTAAACCTGACCAAACACCCACCACCATGACCCTGCCGCAGCTGTCAGATGCGGAAGCAGCGGTGATCGCTACCCTAGACGAACCGCGCACCAAAGACGAGATCAGTCGCGCGCTGGGCGAACCAATCGAAAAAACCACCCAACTCCTCATGATGATGGAGTTGGGTGGGTTGGTGATTTGTGACAGTGGTGTATACCGAACTAAACATTAACAAATAGTAGATTAATTAATGGATACTAATGACCATTTCTTGAAATGTAGTATCTAACTAAATAAACACTCCTTGTAATAACAGATTTGTCTTGTTTCATTGACAAATCAACTCTATGCTAGTATTCATGTAACAAAATTTACTAACCTAATATAATTGTGTGACATACTAATGTTCCCGTTCCAGCGATTCTCCCTTGGTAGGTCGAATCGGCAACTAAATTCAGAATAGTCATTACATTCCTTTCTTCATTTAATATGAGCAAAACAACCGAACAAACCCTCGTCATCGTTGAGTCTCCAGCCAAAGCCAAGACAATCGAGAAATATTTAGGAAAAGGCTATAAAGTCATGTCGAGCGTTGGACACGTGCGGGATTTACCCAAAACCAACAAAGATGCTGTCGACGTGGAGGCGGGGTTTGTTCCTCGTTACATCGTCAGTCCCGGTAAAGGAAAAGTGATCGAGAGCTTACAAGCAGCGTCAGAAAAATCCAAAGAAGTCATACTCGCAGCCGACCCCGACCGAGAAGGAGAAGCGATCGCCTGGCACGTAGCCGAGCTACTCAAAGAAAGTAAACCAAATGTAAAGCTTAAGCGCGTAGCATTTAACGAAATCACTGAGGAAGCCGTCAAAGCCGCGATTGCACATCCGCGTACGATCGACATGCATCTCAAAGAAGCACAAGAAGCACGACGCGTATTGGATCGATTAGTGGGATACGACCTATCTGGTTTGATCTGGAAAAAGGTGCGGTACGGTCTATCGGCTGGCCGTGTACAATCACCTGCCCTTCGGATCGTTATGGAGCGTGAGCGTGAGATTCGTAAGTTTGTACCCGAAGATTTCTTTGTGCTCACCGCTCATCTCAGCGCCAGTAAGCTACAAATTCCTTTCACCTGTAGCGAAGAACCAGGTGAAGAGAAGGAAGCCGACCGTATCAAAAAAATTGGTGAGAGTCACGACTGGGTCATCACCAAGCTCAAAGAAAGCGACGCCAAGCGAGCGCCAAAACCGCCATTTACTACCTCGACCCTACAGCAGACCGCCTCAACCCGGCTCGGCTTTTCCCCTTCTCGCACCATGGGAGCAGCGCAAAAATTGTACGAAGCTGGACACATCACTTACATGCGTACCGACAGCACTAATCTCTCTGAACAAGCCCAAAAGCAAATCGTTTCGTACGTACAAAAAAACTACGGTGACACCTATCTACAGGTGCGTTCATATAAAAGCAAAAGCAAGAACGCCCAAGAGGCCCATGAGGCTGTTCGACCAACTAAATTCACCAAATTGAGTGCTGGTGCTACTGGCGATCAAAAAGCGCTATATGAGCTCATCTGGCAGCGTACAACTGCATCGCAAATGGCAGACGCGAAGCTTTTGCGTACCAAACTGTCTACCAACGTAGCAAACAGCAAAGAGTCCATTCCAGACTTTGCGGTTAATGGTTCTAGGGTAATGTTTGACGGCTGGTTTAAGGCCGATCCACAGGCCAGAGGCGCCGACACCGAAGTACCTAAGCTCGTCGAAGGAGATACTCTCACCTGCAAAGGTGTTGACGTCGAAGCGAAGCAAACCCAACCAATTGGCCGATATAGTGAAGCTGGTCTGATCAAGGAGCTTGAAAAACGTGGTATTGGACGACCATCAACCTTTGCGTCAATCATCAACACTATCGTTGCTCGAGGCTATGTAGAAAAGGAAGGACGCACACTTATCCCAACCGATACGGGAGATGTTGTGTCTTCATTTTTGGAGAAGCACTTCATGGATTATATTGGTGATGACTTCACCTCTGACATGGAAGATCAGCTTGACGATATCGCCAATGGTGACCGAGAGTACGTCAAAACCCTGGCCGACTTTTACAAACCATTTCACAAAGCTGTCGAAGACAAAGAAGACATCGAAAAACTTACCACCCTTGGCCCCGGACCAAAAGAATTCCCCTGCCCTGAGTGCAAAGCCACTATGGATCGCAAGCTCGGCAAAAACGGCACCTTCTTATCTTGTAGTCGCTTCCCTGATTGTAACGGAGCACGTCTGATTGACGGGACGATTCCGAAGTCAGATGAACCAATTGGCACCCATCCAGAAACTAGCGAACCTATTTTCGTAATAACTGGAAAATTTGGGCCGTATGTTCAGTTAGGCGAAATTCCCGAAAAAGTAAAGGGTAAAAAACAAGAGAAACCCCGACGAGCCAGCCTCCCAGTCGGAGTCAAAGCCGAAGATGTGACCCTTGACGAGGCGGTCAAATATCTACTTTTACCCCGAGAACTTGGTGAACACCCTGATACTGGTGAACCAATTATGGCCAACACCGGTCAATACGGTCCATACATTGCCCACGCTGGAGACTTTCGCTCCCTTAAAGACCCAAAGAAAGATAATCCATATGACATTACCTACAAGCGCGCACTGGAAATTCTGTCTGAACCAAAGCAAATGAGAAAAGGTGAAACATTATGTAAAGAGCTGGGGCTAAATCCCAATACCAAAAAACTCGTCAATGTCTACGAAAGTAAAAGTGGCAGATACTTGCGGAAAGGGTTTAAACGAGTCAGTATCCCAGATGATATCAAGACCGAAGATATCACCATTGATCTCGCGATAGAATTACTGAAGCAACGCTAGCGATTGTCTCCCAGCTGGTTGCACGCCTGGTATTTGTGCAAACCCACTCACCGGTGTAGCATGATTAAATGTACACCGAGCAAGATATTTTAGGTAAACTCAATTCTCGTAGCGAGACGGATCGTGATCTGGTTAGTCGAGCCTACAACTACGCTAAAGAAGCCCATGCTGGACATGAGCGCTATTCGGGCGAACCATACATGATCCACTTGGCAGCAGTGGGTTACCAACTAGCAGCTATGGGAATGGGACCAAAGACCATTTCAGCCGGTCTGTTACACGACACTATCGAAGACACCGAAGTTACCTCAGAAGATATTATGCAGGAATTTGGGGATGAAATTCTATTTTTAGTAGAGGGGGTGACTAAGCTTTCATCTGTTCGCTATCGTGGTACCGATCGCCATAACGAAAGTCTACGCAAACTCTTTGTCGCTACGAGCCAAGATATCCGAGTTTTGATTATCAAACTTCACGATCGCCTACACAACATGGGTACTCTCGATCATGTACCGGAAGCAAAACGAGTCCGAATTGCGCGCGAAACATTAGAAATCTATGTCCCGGTTGCACACCGTTTAGGGATGCGGGGAATACGTAAAGAATTAGAAGACCTGGCGTTTCCTTACGTATATCCAGAAGAGTCCGCGCGAGTGAAAGAAATCTTGGCTGACAAATACGGAAAAGCTGAACACTTACTAGAGCGAGAACGAAAAATTCTACAGAAACGACTGGCTGAAACCGGGTTTGTCGACTTTCATACCTCATACCGAGTCAAGGGTTTATACAGCATGTATCACAAACTCAAGCGCAAAAGCTGGGATGATACAGCTATCTACGATTTAATGGCAATGCGTATCACAGTACCAACGATTGAAGATTGCTATAGTACTCTTGGGGTTGTACATAAATTATGGCGACCACTGCCAGGTCGAGTAAAAGACTATATCGCCTTCCCAAAGCCAAACGGGTACCAATCACTTCATACTACCGCCACGACTCCCAACGGGATCATCCTAGAAGTACAAATCAGAACCCAACAGATGCATCAAGAAGCTGAGTATGGTGTTGCTTCACACATTTTGTACAAGAATACGGTAGATGATGTTGATAGCACCAATAAACCAACCAGTGGCTTTTCTAGCCTAATTCCCAATCTATTTCGTCCGTTTAGCCGACAACAATCTCCTGCGACAAATATTGATACTGCCAGCAACCTGCCGCATGAACACAAGATTCCTGGCTGGATTTCCCAAATTGGTCAGACCTACAAGCTAGAGGATCATACCACCTCCCAATTTATCGAAGATGCCGAAACGGACTTCTTTACCAATCGTATCTTTGTCTTTACTCCGACCGGAGACGTGGTTGATCTCCCCGCTGGCGCCACGCCGATTGATTTTGCCTACACCATTCACTCTGACATTGGCGATCATACAGCCAGCGCAATGGTCAACCGTAAAATGGCCCAGCTAGATACCGAGCTGCGTAATGGTGACATCGTCGCGATCGAAACTCGCAAGTCAGCCAAGCCAACCGAAAAGTGGCTATTAAGTGTCAAAACATCAGTCGCAAAACGACGAATTCGTACTACGTTAGACAGAATCAAAAAAGAAACTAGATAGAGAAGTGACGAACTGAATAGATATCTTCTGCTTCGTCTTTAGGTTGATCTGGCTTCACTTCAGTTTGTTGAACTGGTGGCTGGTTAGTCGTATTCTGATTAGTTTCCACGGTTGGTTCTATTTGACTGACAGGCTGCTGTTCTGGCACGTGAGGAGCTGGCTGCGGTGCGGCTGCTGGTTGATTAAATTCAGATTGATTATCGACAGATCGTACCTCTGGATTTGGTTGGCTTGGTGTGTAGGGAGCTAGATGTTCGTAACTTGATTCTGACGGAACGGCTGATGGCTGCGTGGCTGCATTATGATGCTGCATTGGGGCTGGCGGCGTAGGTTGTGCTGGTTGCTGCACCTGCGGCTCTGATTGTACCGGCTCAGATTGCCTAGGCGCTTCTGGGGTGCTCACATTATCAACTCGTTCAGCCACAAACTGATCAGTTGTAGGTACAGATGACTGTGCTTGTTCACTATGATTATGCATTCGCTCTGCATTATTTGGTGCTGGTTGTGAGTGGCTTGGGGCTGCAGGAGTAGGTGTTGTTAGTACTGGTCCTGGCACGCTAGTTACTTCTGGTGAATACGAAACTACTCTAGGCTCAGCTGGTTCTAGTTGTTGAGCTGGCTGGGTAATTTCAGTATTTGTCTTTTCCACTTCCTCATTAGGATTGATTGCTGCTGACCCAGCTGCCTGGTCTGATACCTGTGATTCATGTTCACGTACTCGGACCTGATCAGTAATATCAGTGAGTGGTGTCGCCGCTGCAACCGCCGCCATAGCCGCCGCTGGGTTATGTGCGACCTCAGACTGCATCCGTTTTAAGATAGCTGACAGATCGTCTTCAGAGAAATAATCGATCGTCAGCTTGCCACCAAAATCAGTCTTCTGAATCTGCACTCGAGTACCAAGTGTTTCGGTAAACTCTTTTTCAATCTCAATCAAATGATCTCCAATATCATACTGCTGCTTCTTGCGAACTTTGTCAGTGGCAATCTTGCGCACAATTCGTTCCACCTCTCGTACTGACATCTTTTTAAGGAGGATCTCTCTAAAGATAGTTTCTTGTTCCTCAGGCTTATCACTGAGCATCAACAAGGTTCGAGCGTGCCCCTCACCTAAATCACCTCGCTGGAGCGCCAACTTGATATGATCTGGTAAGGCCAGTAGGCGGATTGAATTAGACACATACTCACGACTACGACCAACTTTTTGAGCCACTTGGGTATGAGAGAGCTCAAACTGCTCGGCCAACTGCTGGAACGCTAGAGCGCGATCAATCGCATTAAGATCTTCACGCTGGAGGTTTTCAATAATTGCTAACTCGAGCTTTTCCTGTTCATTCTGCTCTCCTTCACGAATAATGACCGGCACTTGCGCAACCCCAGCTAGTCGACTGGCGCGCAGGCGCCGCTCACCAGCGATTAGCTCATACTCGGTATAAAATGTACCGTCATCACGCTGTACTTCTGATCTAGTTACCGTAAGTGGCTGCAAGACACCGTACATACGAATAGACTCCGATAGTTCTTGGAGTTTGTTTTGATCGAATTCCCGCCTGGGCTGAAAAGGGTTTGGAACCACCTTTTCAGTATCGACCCAGAAAATTGAGTCACCTTGAAAAGCCATAAAATTGAAGAAATTACCTCAAAGACGCTCTACGTCTCCGTTCTGGCCAGTATAACATGCTATCGTTTAACCGGTTGTGTATAACGCCACCGCTTGGTACACTCATGCCTACATCATGTGATGTAGGCCTCGGTGAAGGAGGAATTGGTAGATAAAATAAAATAGGATTTTATTTTACGACGACGTAATTTGAAACTACTGTGCCGGAGTGGCGGAATCGGTAGACGCGCACGACTCAAAATCGTGTCTCGAAAGGGGTGCGGGTTCAATTCCCGCCTCCGGCACAATGGTTTTAAATTATTAAATCTAATTTCAAAATAAGTGAGGGTTCGATTCCCTCCCGAGGCACCTATGGCACCTAAGCCAAAAATTATCGCCGTTGTCGGCCCAACCGCCGCCGGCAAAACAGCGCTCTCAATTGCACTTGCAAAGCACGTCAACGGCGAGGTAATTTCGGCTGACTCAAGACAGGTGTATCGTGGTATGGATATTGGCACTAGTAAGGTAACTACCGCCGAAATGCAAGGTATCCCTCACCACTTGCTTGATGTGGCCGACCCAATGGAAATTTATACGGCTGCCAATTTTGTACATGTCGCAACATCAGCTATCAAGCACATCAATAGTAGCGGCAACAATCCGATTATCGCTGGTGGTACATTCTTTTATCTAGATCTACTACGAGGCAAAATGCAAGCTGCACCGGTCGAGCCTGATTACGACTTGCGGACCACACTAGAAACATACTCAAACGAAGAATTACTTGAACTACTACAGACTAAAGATTCCAGACGGGCGAATGTTATTGATCCCCACAATCGACGCCGACTGATTCGAGCCCTAGAGATCGTTCACACCCTGGGCGCAGTCCCACCAGCTGAACCACAAAAATCAGACTACGAGTGGCTACTACTTGGTATCACCAGGAACAAAGACGAGCTGCGCGCTCGCTACCGCTCGCGCGCCACCACCTGGCTCAAACAAGGCTTCAAAGAAGAGGTCCAGCAGTTACTAGCACAAGGTGTCACCAGGGCCAGATTTCAAGAAATTGGTTTTGAGTATGTACTCATGCTACAGCTACTAGACAAGGAAATATCAGAAGCTGAGTTCATCGATCGTTTTGAAGAGAAAAACTGGCAGTACGCAAAACGTCAACTGACTTGGCTGCGCAAAGATCCGGCAATTGTATGGATCACACCCCAAGAATCTGATCTAGCGCTAACTAAAGCCACAGACTTTCTTAAGTCATAAGAAAATATAGTTTGCGTTTAGGGCAAACTTTGGCTACTATATACTGCACTAAACGGGCCTATAGTTTAGTGGTAGAATTACGGTCTCCAAAACCGTCGGCCGAGGTTCGAGTCCTCGTGGGCCCGCTCGAGTAAAACGAAAACACTTTGACATCAGTCAAAGTGTTTTCGTATTAGAAAGTAAACTACTTTGCTTTCGTGCTCGAGCGTGAGGCGGAAGCATGTTTTTCATTCATTCCCTAGAATGAAAAACAGCTGAGCCAGGGTCGTGAGCACTTAGTAGATTTCGCACGCAGTGCAGAAATATACTTAGTGACTCCTGACCGCAGGAGAAAAAACACTGTATTTACAGTGATTTTTGATATACCCCAAGTTCTATTTCAGAACAAACGCTAACTTTTGTGACTCAACTACGATTGACAAAAACGTCACGGGGGGGGTAGACTCACGTTCCTGACTGCTTTAATTACACATCTAGTTCTTCATCAAAAACCAATACAGGTTTTTCAGGTCTTCACTGACACTATGAGCATCAGCGTGAGATAAAGCTCCTAGATAGGATTGTAGGGCTTGTGAGACGGATGTTTCACTCACTACTTCGTCACTGTAGTCCACAGCTCTCTTTCGCAGACCTTTGTATATCCTGCGTTTAGTTTTGGTCCGTAGGAGCTTGTAGTGTGGCAAGACAACGTACCCAAGATAATCAACGCCATTATGAAGTGAGCGAATAGATACTTTGTCGGGATGAAGTGATAAACGTAACTTCTCATCGAGAAAAATAGAGATTGGTTTCAGTATTTCTTGTAAGTACTCGACATTATCAGCCACAACCACAAAGTCATCCGTGTAGCGAGCATAGTATTTCACTTTGAGTTCTTGCTTCATAAACTGGTCAAACTCGTTCATATACACATTCGCAAACAACTGTGACGTGAGATTACCGATTGGTACACCTTTCCGCTCAAAAAGATTAGAAGTTCCAGCTGAAAACTACCAATGATTTCTTCTAGCAACTTTACTACTTCAGCATCATCAATCGCTCTATTCAAAATACCAATCAAAACATTATGGTCCACGCTGTCAAAAAATCGTCTAATATCGCACTTCAACACAAAGCACAGTTTGGTGTAGTTTTTACTCACTTTTCTCGTTGCTCGCTCAAGCCAAAGCACTCCTCTGTGCGTGCCTTTATTCACTCGACAAGAAAAAGACGTTGCAATAAACAATGGGTCGAACAAAGGATACAGCTTGTTGTATATGGCGTGATGCAATACTCGGTCACGTACCGTTGCTTTGTGAATATGCCGTCGTTTAGGGTCAGTGATATAGAACCCTTTGTACGTTCCGTGACAGTATGTTTTATCTCTCAAGTCTCGATGAAGTGCAAAGATATGTTGTTCAAGTTGCCACTCAAAATGCAAGACGTCTTTCTTCTTGGTTTTGCCACGACGAAATACTTTCCACGCCAAAAAGAGGTTCTGGGTGGCAGTTATTTCTGAATATAAGTTAGTAAATGTTTTCATTATGGATGAGTTTGATATACCAATTTTCAAGAAAAGCTATAACCTGTATCGTCAGTTGCACGAGCTACGTATACAAGTTGCCAAGCAAGATAGACATACACTGTGGCAGAGACTAGAGAACAGTACGCTTGAAGTAATCGAGGGTATTTTACGAGCTAGTTCAATGACTAAAGATGAGAAATTGCCAGTATTGCAAGCAGTCAGTCACAACCTCAATGTCACTCGTATATTCATCCGTCTGGCTAAAGACACCAAAGTCATTGATATGGAAAAATATGAGGACTTTCAAAGCCAAATAGATGAGATTGGTAGAATGCTAGGTGGCTGGATAAAGCAGGTAAAAAGCTAAACAAAACGCTCCTTTACTAAAGAGCGTTTTGTAACAAAGATTTGATTTCCGAGAGGACGAAACACCGATGTTGTCGTTACGGTTGTCATCCCAGTAGTTGTTGACATTCAGACCGTCAACACCTCCGTTACCGACGATGACACAGTTGCCGTCCGCAGAATATGTCTGTTTCTGTCCGTACCACCAGAACTTGAGTATGGTCCTTATTGGCAATATGGTATCTTCTCGTTCTTGTATTTTATGTAAGAGCACGCATCGCAGAGCAACACGACCTCCTGTAGAAACAGACAAGAAATATAATCCTTATCTTGAATTGCTCACTACGTATACCAAGTAGACATACGTACTCTGGCATCGCTTCAAGTAGAAACACTTGTGAAATGCAACCGTAATCGCATCTACACGAACAAGTGGTCAGATAATAGCATAAAAAGAAGGACCCCAAGCTAAAAGCGAGGGGTCCAAGGTTTCCTAAATCGAGCGAGGGCTTCGCCCAAGATAAGGGTCAAGAACGCAAGAACATCAAGCGTTCAAGGTATCAAGGTTCTTCCGAGAGGACGAAACACCGAAGTAGTTGAGACGGCTGTCAACCCAGTCGCTGCCGACATCCAGACCGTCCGCACCGAAGCGACCGACGAGGACACAGAGGCCGCCCGCATCGACAGATGATGTGCGAACGTAGACACCTTTCAGCAGATAGACACCACGGACCTTGTAGTAGGCAGTGACTGCATAGCTGACTTCGGGAGCGTTCGGGACGTGCTCGACTTCGGTAAGAAGTTTCTGTTGCTCGTCCCAGCTCTTGCTTCGAGAGTTGACGTACTGTTCCTTGCGGACCATCAGCCATTCGCCAGCTTTGACGATATCGTTACGAGAGAACTTCTCTTTGTCCTTGGCATACCAGCCATCATTCTTGGAATAGAACAGCTGGTTGTCGAGGTCACGAACCTGCAAGAGGTTCATATCGCTCGGCGGTGTCGCCAACAGCATATAGCCGTTGGTGCGAAGCCATTGCAGGGTCTTTTCATCGGGCAGGGTGTCAGCGAAAGCTGTCATCTGCTCGTCCGAGTAATGGAACCCGTAGACGTTTGCAACATCTTCAGGCAAAATGAAATCGTCGCCGAGAATGAGCATTGCCAATGCAAATCCTTTGGGTGTCTCGTCACCCCGTGCGATAGCGACCGCACGGACCATCCGTGCTTTGTTTTCGATAAGTTCTTGGAGTAGGTCAGGTGTTCCACCTTGGCGACCAAACTCGGCAATGAACTCGTTGGTTTGACCGAGCGAAAAATCACTCGTTTTGCTGTGAGCTACACGATTTGTCATCGCAATACTCTCCTGTGTTGTTGATATTATGTCCGTTCAGAATGAGACGAACATTCTATATACCAGTATTGATATGCAAAATGCTCGTCTCATTGAACCTTGAATATGTAAAAGAACTGTGCGTAACTATAACATATTTTGAATAAAAAGCAAGGTTAACCGTTTTAGGTAACTAACTTTTGCAAACCCTCAATACTAGACCTTATATACTCCCTCTCCCTATACAGTTCTGAAAGCCAGGTTTCTTGCCCGCGAGCTAAGAAATCACTCCGAAAGGGGTGATTACTGTTTGCGAGCGAGGACCACGAGGACTCGAAAGACGGAGCCGGTATACAAGACGAGCGGAGCGAGGGCTTGTCGGCCAGTCAGGGTCGTGAAAAATTTTGAAGAAATTTATTCCTGACCGAGTCCTCGTGGGCCCGCTATTCGAAAACACTGCATTTGCAGTGTTTTTTCGTTTATCCCAAGTTGTGTTTCAGAACTTTTGTTAGTATTTTATAGTTAAAAACTATATGCAGATTATTCTATTCAGAGGTCGACCTGGTGCTGGAAAGTCGACGCTAACTGACGAGTTTATAAAACACTATCCTGGTTTCCTTATTCGCAAGGACGACTTATATGACACTGCGTCAGAGGTACTAACCGAGCATTCCGACAGAAATAAAATCGCTTACAATGGTCTCTACAAACTATTAGAGAGTAATACAACCAGTGATGTCACTGTGGTTTTAGATTATCCATTTCAACACGATGGTGATATGGATGTCATCAAAAGCTGGTGTAAACAGAATAACATTGCTTTAAAATCAGTTTTAGTAACTTGCTCTGATATAAAAGTTTGGTCAGAACGTCTTGCTGCTAGGTCTGAAAACCCTAAACCAAATCAGCTGGTAACTAACTATAATGAGTTTAAAAAAATGTACGGCACGATGCAGCTTGAACCAGAAGCTGGTGAGCTGATTATCGATAGTATAAAACCCATCGAAACAAATGTTGAGCAAGTTCGTGACTTTATCCAGTAGGAAATACTGGCAAAATGCTGACAAATATGTATAATATAAGCATCACGACGAAAAGGGGCCCGAGCGGAGAGATACCGCAAGGCCCCCTTTTCTTTTGTCTACTTCTTTATTTTATTTAGAGTTGCTACGTTTGATAAATCAGCAAAGTATTTGCGAGTAATTGCTTTATAGAGCGAAGAGGCATATCTTTGTTTTGGAAACAAAATCTTTTCAAACTTGCCTTCTTCTATGAGAAGATCAACTAGCTGCTTATAGTCACCATCTCCAGAGACGAGAATAACTTTGTTAAAATCTTCTTTCATATACACACGCTTCATTACCGAGAAGATAATATCAGCGTCCACATTTCCCTTCTTTGTTCCTTTCATAGAAGAGTTGTGCTCACGAAACACCAGCATAAATCCTGCAGCTTGAACCTCTTCATATAAACGCTGATACGTATCACCATCTTGAACATACCCTAGGTAGTAATAGGCTTTCTTGACACCGTACCGTTCTTCAAGAAACACTCGAAACCTAGCGAGGTCAACTTCCCAAGATGGATCACGTTTGGTTGTGCCTAGGTGTAGATTTTGTCCATCAATGTAAGCAATATTGTTCGCAGTGTCTGACATACGCTCTATAATAGCAAACTTTCTAAAAGAACCATGCTTGACTTGATACACTCCCGCTCCTTATACAGTTCTGAAAGCCAGGTTTCTTGCCCGCAAAAATAAGAAGAATAAAACGAAGTTTTAGATGATATATTTTCGAGGTCCTAAGAGGACTCGAAAAGCTTTTGAGTCAGATTGTGAGTGGAGCGATACGATCTGTCCAAAAGGTATACTGATTGTGTAGCAATCGAGTCCTCGTGGGCCCGCTTTCAGAAAATACCCAGCGTTTGCTGGGTATTTTCTTTTACCCAAAGTTGCATTTCAGAACTTTTCCATTGACTGAAGTAATAAACAATGTAAAGTATCAGTGTCCTGACACGCAAGATAAAAGAGGAGGTTCCTTTTGACACAAGCACAAATCACAACCATTGATGTGGCAATCCAAACCTGCGTCAATATGGCTGGTCCTCACCCTTGTCCGGTTGAAGAAAAACTAGAGGGTGGGTGGCTCAAAATACTTCAAGTTCCTGATGAGTTGAAAGGATTTGCCGTCACTATCCTTGATGATGACAGATTACCCGAACAGCTTGTCGGTCCGTTGAAAGAAGAGTTCTGGAGAAGGATCAAAGCTCTTCCAGATTACTTCACTACACTTGAGATGGGTAGAGAACTACAGCTATTCCCTGACTGGGAAATAGTCGCCGACTACGACAACGGCGACCAAGATTGAGCTTTACATCAACGACACACCACCCCTTCTTCGATGGTTGGGGTGGTTTTTATATAACCAACTCCTGCAAAACCTGAGTATCACTCCTGATATACCCCCTATCCCTATACAGTTCTGCACCACAGGAGTATTTCCAGTTTCATAATCTATCTAGTCCTTGAAAATTAGATCAAAGCCAAGTCTCTTGCCCAGATATAAACACCAAGCCCGCAACGATCGCTGCGGGCTTGGTGTTTATATTTGGTGAATCAACGCTATCCTGACACCTGCTTCCCCACTTCTAAAATTTTCCGTTTCTCCTCTGCGTTCTCTTCTCCCGCAACCGAAGCTGGGTCAGTTGGATCTTCTTCAGAACTTGTGGCTGCCTTAATCATATCAAGAATCTCAGCTGGTTCAGCTTCAACGTGGTTGCCGTACGCCACAACTTCGACTGGGATATGAGTTGGGTTCATCAAGTGTTCGGTAATATGTCCTTTCAAGTGTTCGGGCTCAATCACAAATACTACTTCTGGACTGTGGGTTTTTAGTAAGTCTGATAATTCGCCCCCGATCGCTTTAAAGTAGCGTTCTAAATTTCTTTGATCGTCTTCTTCTTTAGCGTAGCCAACACCAAAGAATTCTCCCCCACCCCCACGCATAAAGAATCCTTCATCGTCACTGTAGGTTGGCGGATGCTCTTCAGTATAGTTCAAGATATTGAGCGATCCATTCCCTAGCTTATAGACCTTACCGTGCTCTTTGGCTGACACGACTACCAAGGCATTCACAGCTGCAACATCGTAAGTATTATTAGTTTTCATAGTTTGTATGTGTTACTAGCAATATATACATACTACGGGTTTGAGTGCTGGTGTCAAAAGCAGCACTAACTATTACCGAGTAGCGCCACGCCAGTCACAATGCACATGAGCACCAGAATCGTACGTGTAAATGTTAGTTGCTCCTCGTTGTCGACAGCTGGCCTGAATCATCGCCTCTGTGTTTGATGGTGTTACGCGAATATCAACCGCATCACCATATTGATGCCTTGAGTGAGTTGCTCCACCTACACTTCGATTGTAAGCAGGTGAACGATAACCTGAGTTTACCTGAAGTCCGTTTAGATCAGTGTAGATATTTTCTAACTGAGCAACCATAAAAGGATCAATTACCACGTAATCACCAGTTCTGCGATCTGCATCGCAATTTGTGACGTCACATAGCCTTAAATTTGCTGTTAACTGAGGGTTTGCTGCTATATCTGCAGGGCCAAAATATTGACTTGGTGCGGTGTATCCTAAACCACTACCATCTGGTAAATTATAATCACTACCTGAAACATTAGAACCAGACAGGCACACGTCATCACTACCAGGAGTAAATTCAGGAGGACCATCAATTACACCATTTGCACCCGGAAAACACGAACTACCAGCTGGAGAAAGAGTAACTGGACCACCAGCACCACCGATACCTGGGCCGATAAATGTATCTGTTCCGGCGGTTGCCACGTCAATATCAAGCGTATCAGGATCAGTCCTTGATGCCGTCTGTGTCGCACACTTCACCTCTGCCCAGGGACCATAACCATCGATTTCTCCATTAGTACCATTTACGATTCCGCGCATTAACGTATCCACGATGATCCAAGCTGATAGCACGATCAATAGACCGATGAAGGCATTGGTAAAGCGACTTTTAGCTTCTTGTAGCGCACTTGGGTTACCACCAGAAGTCACCAGACGAAAGCCGGCCCATACCGCCAGCACCGCAAACAAAAGAACTACCACTCCAATCAACCAATTAATCAATCGGTTGGCCAGCTCAGCCAGGTGACAGGCGGAACAGGTAGTTCCCTCACACAACGCTTCGGTTAGACCCAACTGTGCCTGAGCTTGATCTGAGATTAAGAGTAGGTAAAACAAAAAAGTTAGAGGTAGGTATTTTCTCATATGATCATTATAAACTATCAGCTACGCCGGCTACCTTTTGCACATAATTACGAGTTTCGATATAGCCAGTATTTGGTGTACAGTTAGTACGACCGGTTTCATGACACCCAGGACTGTCCCATTCACACTGCCACCTCATCAATCCAGGGCAGTCACTACTAGCCCGCAATGAGCCCTCACCAGCATTATAAGCAGCAAAAACTAACTCCTCCTGACCGCCTAATTTATCATACAAGTCAGCATAAATTTGCGTCCCTAAAGCAATGTTATATTCTTGATCCAACAGTTGAGCTCGTACCTGAGCGTCACTCATATTTCGTAGTGCTGGATCATACTGTCTCGCCGTACCAGGCATAACTTGCATACAACCCAGTGCTCCGACAGGACTAACTACGTTTCTACAACCTCCAGATTCAACCCTCATGAGTGCTTGTAAATTTCTTGCTTGCTCGGGACTTAGATTTTCGTTTGCAGCCGCGGCCTCTATCAATGCGTCAGCCTCTTGAGCTGATAATCCAGCGACTGTTGCTAAGTCTGCTTGTGTAAAGCTTGACTGACTTGATTGAAAGGCTGTGCCGCGTGAACTATCTGGCAGATAACCAGGCAACGAAATTTCTGAAACTCTAATATCAAGTCTATCTGAATCAGTCCTTGCTACTGGCTGATCAACACACGCAATCTCATTCCACGGACCGAGCCCCTGTTGATCATCACTCAGCAAGCTTTTCATCAAAAGATCGAGCAACAACCAGGCCGACAACACAATCACAAACCCAATCGCTACATTGACGACCATATCTTTTGCATCCTTAAGGACACTAGGATTTCCATTTGCAGTTACTAGTCTGAACCCAGCAATCACAAACATAATACTCGCGACAATACTGAGGATCCCCACCAACCACGCGTTGACTCCACTGACCAACTGCACCACGTGACAGGTCTGACATTCAGCCTGACCTTCTCGTCCACACGGAACCAGCCCACCACTGGACGTTTCAGCTGTTGTGTTTGTGGTATCTGAAGCCGAGCCTGCCGGACTGGATTCACTGGGTGCTTGTTCAGGCGTGTCCACCGTTCTCAATGTATAGCGTGTATGCATCATCTCTGGATTTCTTACATCAGGCACGGGACTACCTGATCCAGACACTATTTCATATCCAGTAGGTACAGCTTGGATACAATTTGATGGTGCAATAGATAAACCTCCACCACCGATGGGTCGCGTGTAATTTTCATTACAGATGACCACATCCTCTAGACCACCTTCCGTCACAGGTACAAACTCAAGTGCCGCAGAGGAGATTAGCGGCAGCACAGTCATCACAACCAGTAAAAGCCATTTCATTGACATAATAGTAGCACAATACACTTGGTATATTGGCAGCAATATGGTATTTTGTTCGCACTCAGTAATGAGTGAGTAACGGGGATAAAACCTCTGCTCGACCAACTTAAAATAAATGCGTCGGTACCGAAGCGGTCAAACGGGGCAGACTGTAAATCTGCTGGCTCAGCCTTCACAAGTTCGAATCTTGTCCGGCGCACACACGAAATCGTCCCTATTTGTAGGGTCTTTTTCTTTAGGGCGGATTGCAAGTTCGAACATAGTGTAGACAAAATATTTATGTATTGTAGTATCTGGATTAGACAGAAGTTCAAACTACAGTGATAGCGAGGTAGCAAAATGGAAGAGATCAGACTAAAGAGAAATAACCTTAGCCAATTGGCTGAAGATTTGAAACAACTATTGGGTGACGAGGCGTTTACCTTCTCTTATCAAGACTCAAGGAAGGTCACCACACATCCAGTGAAAGAATTCGAACAAAGCACACTCTTTGGAGATAATCCAATTTGCTCTTGGATTAGAGAACAGGATGACGAGTACAATAGAAAATCAACCCTTCGGGTAGCTGTACAACTGCCCAGCGGTGCAACAAAATTCCTGGACATTCATCCCTCTGTGCGATGTGGTGGTAAACGCTACGACGACAACGGGCACCAATCGTGGTTCAAATCGCAGCCTGGGAAAATTGAAGTTCGTGATGGATATAACAGCACACACATCACATTTCAGACCGCATAGAACCTGAGCGACGACCTATCGAAATTTCCACAATACTGCCGCCTCATTCTTGAGGCGGCTTTTCTTTTAGGTAAAAACTTCTTCCTTCTTTACAAAACTCGGCAAGAAACAACCATCTGACTCAATGATTGAAGTTCTAACTGCAGCCATCCCAGTGCGCAACCTTGAGAAAGCTAATGCCTTTTCACCAGATAACCCTTGTTTTACAGGGGTTTTTTTGGGTTCGAACCGCCCTAATTTTGCATGTGTGGCCGAGTGTACTTTCTTAACCTCCTGCAGTGGTTTTAGCAAGGAAATACAGGTTTTTTTGTCCATAATAGTTAGGTTCGAACCAAGTGTTTGCACTATCTCTCTTTTGAGCTGTAAGTCGGTAGTTTCGTTAAATACCTTGCTGGCATTCTCGGCAAACGTCAGGTACCCATCAGCAACCTCGACCCAGTGCAACACTCGGTCACTGAGCAATAACCCCTCTTTATCAATCGCTGCCAGTTCGGTATCAATCTCAGTTTGGGTTTTCATAAACCGTTCAGCGTTGATTTCATTCCTCGCCCGCATCCGAGTGAGGTTGTCGGCTTGTTCAATTAGTTCTGCCTTGCGCTTACTGACACGGGTATGCAACTCTTTCTGGTTCCCTACTTCTTCCTGATGTACTTCTGCAAACGCTTCCTTGGCCCCATGCGATTCTGTCGAAATTAATTGCTATAATTGAAGCATGGAAAAAATACCAGGCAGAGTCTTTCACGGTAGTAATGAGAAATTTGATTCTGAAGAAGCTAGACCAGCCAGACAAATTAGAACTCAGGAAAACTCAGAAGGAAAAGAGGTTGTAATCTTTGATGAAGAGTCATTCCACGCTACCCCTGAAAAATGGATAGCGCTGGCGTACACAGATAAACCATCAGCAATTGAAAAAGATGGAGTAAGTGGTAGGTATGGAATGGGAGTTAATTTATCTGATAACAATAAAGTTGTTTTAGTTGTTGGTATTGACTCACTTGAAAAGAGTTTACATGCTTTGTATGGAGAAGGTGGCTACTTGTACCACTTTGATGATGATAGGTTTGTCTATAAAGAAGGACTGAGAAACTTAGAAGTAGTTTCTAACGAGCCTACAAGACCGCTTGAAGTGGAACGGATTGATAACCCAGTGGAGGAAATGTTGAGTCTAGGAGTCAAGTTTGATTTTATAGACATATCGTTACCTGATAATGCGAAGTACAGAAATGGGTAAAAGTATAATTTTACAAACTAGTAGCGATTAACGTTAAGGTGAAGAAAGCAATTACGACAGAACGACTACTGTTTGACACCTCACGTGATGGGTACGTGAAGCGTAATTATTAGCCTAATCACCAACCTGACCTTGACTTAAAGCCTAGCTACGCTATTATGCAAATATGCCTGTGGGCGAAAGCCCCGTTCAGCCAACAGATTCTGTAAGCTGAAGCCAGGCATACCAAAGGACTGCTCTACGGAGCAGTTTTTTGTTGCCTACTCAGTCGTCAAGTACATCATCTGTAGCGAGTTTATAGTTGGACTTACGACGTAGATTTGTATCAGACATCACACTCCAGAAATGTGGCTCACCATTTCCAATTTGACGTACAATTACTTTTACTCGTCGGAATTCAGGTTCATTCTTGCCCACAATTGCCTCAAATGCCCAGTACGTCATCATATTGGTGTCACGCAAACCACTCTTCCCTTTCTTACGTCCAACTGCACCGAGTTGCTTGCGGTACTGCTGTACAGTGCCTGAAGCCTCAATAATGGCTACCACATCTTTGAGCAGAGCAAATTTGTATAACTGAGCTTTTTTATCTCGTTCGCTACCAATCGAGTTGTACCGCAGGTGATGAAATCCATCCGAGTTAAAGGTGACATCTTTCTGGAAGTACGGACAGTGTACGGTATTGATACCGTCGTAATACACTTTAGCTTTTGGTAATTCTTGCTTGTGCCGTGATAGATAACCCATGTATTACTATTATACCAAATTAGTTTCTTTCCTGAAGTACCGAGGCATAAAACAGTAGTCTTCCTCTAGAATAGCTGTTCTAACCAGCCGAACTCCGGCGCACATCAATCAAAATAAAACACGTCTTTATTTTAAGGGCGTGTTTTATTTTATCTCAGCCTGTTTACATAAGATGTCAACTTCTTAAGTAATTAATCAGGAGAGTATTCTATCCAATCGAGCCTCTCGACCTGTTGCTCACAACGTTCTGATGGGACTGGTTCGAATGTATAGTTGAAGGTAGAGTTGCATCCGTCTGGAATTTCTTTGTACCGGTAGCCATTTTCTGTCCACTCAAATTTTGAAGGTATACCAATATTTCGATAATCACCCTGCGAAATTAAGTACACCGCCCTATCAAGAATGACAGGGTCACAGCTGGTGCAGGATGGAAATAGTAAAAACATACCGCGGTTATTTTCCTCAAGAAACATGCTGGGTGTATAATCTGATTTTTGTGACTCAAGGGTAGCGAGTCTTTCAGCCACTTGGGTTTGAGTGTTAATCTCAAGCAGATAATTTTGGTCGTTTTTAGTAGCTATTGCATAAAATATATCAGGTACAGTATTAGCTTTTTTTATGTAAACTATTTCATAGTCAAGATCTCTAAACTGATACCGCGCCACCATTTCATAAGAGTCTCGAAGGAAAGAATCATCCGGTTCTGTTAAAAACTCCGTACCAGAACTAGTCTTGAGATGCCACAATTCAACGACAGAGTTTTGTACACTATTGTTTTGATTGCTAGAATCTGTACTCTCTACGGTTTCAAATGGGAAAGTTTCTCCAATCTCCCCTTCATCCCCAATTACCCCAACCAGCTCATTTTCTAGCTCATCTCTTTTTTGAGTGTCGGTAATTTTATATTCTCTGGTTTCAAGCAATTGAAAATCACAAACATTATTAGTCACTGTATCACTGCTGTATACACCATACTCCACCATTGTCTCATCTGATGAAATGGTAATATCTGTACCATAACCAGCAATTGAGCATACAGTACTGTGCAAACTTCCCTTGTCTATGTGATCTTCATAAATAATAGTGCCTGTCTCTAAATCTGCTACTTGAAAGGTTTTTAGGTCATGTAATGCAGAAGCAATATACCGCTTGCTGAGGGATATGCGCGAAGCTTCAATACCGTGATAGAGGTCGTCCCTACTGGTAAATAGCAGGCTGTCTTTATTGAATTCCACCAAAATACAACACGCGCCACTATCAGGTATACCGGCCAAAAAATGAACAACCCCGATGCAGAGCATACGGGGTATCGGCGTTGGGTTAGGTAACAAACAGAGACTCTTGAGCAGGAGCGGAGTGTAGTTGTTGATAGTCAGGCAACCCTTGATTCTGCACGTAGTTT
>Ga0136601_1000101_pt1 | contig 42506 bp, 34 predicted proteins | sample AntRauMFilla2699_FD_181020 | JGI IMG/M metagenome (GOLD analysis project Ga0136601, IMG submission 181020) | Saline lake microbial communities from Rauer Islands, Antarctica - Metagenome Filla 2 #699 | ecosystem: Environmental > Aquatic > Non-marine Saline and Alkaline > Saline | place...
ACTCGACCTCCAAGACGACCTCGCCACCTTCACCAGCGCCAACCTCGCCAATCGCCTCACCAACGAGACCGGTACCGGGAACGTGGTCTTCTCTGCCAGTCCAACCCTTACTGGTACCGTGAATGCTGCAGCACTGACCCTTTCTTCAGACCTCACCTTAAGCGGCAGCGCCGCTAACATCGCTTTAGGAGACAACTACCTTAGTGGGGACGGAGGTGATGAAGGGTTGACCATAGCAAGTGATGGCACTGCCGCTTTTAGCAACCATCTTGCGGTTGGTAGTGAAGGTAACTATACAAATACGGATATCTACGGTGATATTGATTTATACCTCGACGATTCGGCTCGCAGCGTTCGTGGCTTGCGTATGCAATACCAGACAGGTGGAAGCGGAGATGATACGTTCATTGACTTTGGATACAGTACTGGCGATGATGCTTGGGTTTTAGGCTCGCAGTTTACCAACGGCGCAGGTGCACGTAAGGACATTATTATACGCACCGAGACTGACCGCGCTGATATTTTTGTTGAGGAGGGAACGGGAAATGTTGGTATTGGTACGACAACAGTAAGCGATTTGTTGACGGTGGCGGGAAATCTATCTGCAACCGACATTACTGCTAACGGTGCTTTTACGTCGTTAGGTCTCGATGATAATGCTACTGCTGAGGCTTTTCAGTTAGCTGATACGGCAGCAGTGGTTGGTCAGTCGGGTAGTGCCTTTACTATCAGGCGTGATGTAAATAATCAATACTTAGCTCTTAGTGGAGGGACTGGTTCAGGTACCGGAGCTAACGTCCTTCTCTTTGGGGGTAATGATGGTACCAGTGGTGATATTTTATTTAGAAATGACACTGATAACGTACTGCGGTGGGACGAAACAGATGGCCAGTGGGAATTTACTGGCAACCTGTCAATGGAAGGGACTACTAATAATATCGAACTCGGCTCTAACTACCTATCGGGCGATGGGGCAGATGAAGGACTTTCGATCGATAGTTCAGGTAACGTTACTGGTTCTTCAAATATCACAGCTTCAAATGATCTGTACGTCTTAGCAAACCAGATATTTTTTGATGCTGGAGCTACGACAGGGGATTACCTAGAGTGGGTCACCGGGACTGGTTTTGAAGGATTTGAAAATGGTACACGTGAATGGAGATTAGGCTCTGGAGGCGATTCGTTTGTCAGAGGTTTCTTTGGTATCAATGATGAGACACCTGACGCGATGTTGGACGTGGTTAGAAACAGTGCAGGTGATCCAGTTGTAATTTTTGAAAACGAGAACACTGGAACAGAGGCAGACGCTTTACGTATTGTTATCAATAGGGCCACGCCAGCTACTACAAACGAATACATTCGTTTTGAAAACAATAGTAGCAATATCGGTGCAATTGAAGGTGATGGGTCTGGCGGTGTTAGGTTTGTAGGTGATGCGGAAGGAACGTATTCTGACCGAAGACTCAAAGATAATATTGCACCTGTGACAGAAGATGTCTTTGAAGCAATTAATCAGTTTGAGACAGTTACGTTTAACTATACTGGAGGCTCAAATCCTGGATTGACGAGATATGGCTTTATTGCGCAGGATGTACTCTCAATTTTGCCACAAGCAATTAACTTCGGGGATGACCTAACGGGAATTGCTGAAGAAGATTTGCCTCGCCTACGTATGAACTATGGCGAAGTTACACCATTGCTCACAAAAGCCATTCAAGACATCGTTGGTGTGATTGACATCACAGCCGCTCCAACGAGCACCGCTACCCTCACCATCGACCCGACAGGCAACGTGGGTCTTGGCACCACTACTCCGACGGCACAACTCACTACTACTGGCTCGGTTCGCTTCGCGAACTTTGGTGCCGGTACACTGCAGACTGATGCTCTTGGCAACCTAATGGTCAGTAGTGACGAGCGGTTAAAGCGTATCACTGGCGACTACGAAGCTGGTCTGGATGAGGTATTAGCAATTAATCCGGTGCAGTATCAATGGCGAGAAGAAACAGGTTTCGATAGTGTTGGTGTCTACACTGGTTTCTCAGCTCAAAATCTCGATATCGCTCTTCCTGATGCAGTTAGTAAGGATGGTAATGGTTTCCTTACCATTTCGGATCGACCGATTCTGGCCGCGGTGATCAACGCAGTTAAAGATCTTTGGGAACGAGTCATAGACAATAAAGAAAAGATTGATCAGCTTGAAAACCGCATTGAGCAACTCGAGCAACAAATAGGAGACGGGTCGACGTCGCAGAACACAACTACTTCCGAGCGTAACGGTAGTGAAGACAATGCCGCAAACAACCAAGCCGACAACGAAGACATTGAGCCTGAAACAGAGTCTCAAGCAAGTAGTACAACAGCCGCAACAACTGAAGCAGTTCTGGACACTGATGGAGATGGGGTTGCGACGAGTAGTAACGCAGGTAGTACTGAGGAAGTAGATAGCACAAGTAGTGCCACGAGTACCGAAGCCACTGACAATGTGATCGACGAGGTTGTGTCAGAAGAGTCGACGGATGAGTCAGGAGAAGAGTCATCTGAACAAGTTTCAGAAATTCAATCGCCTGAGTTAGACCAAGACACCGGAGATGAACAGACACAAGTACCTGTGAGTCCGAGTGACGAATAACTATATTCTCCGAACTAAGGCTCTCCATTTTGTGGCGGCAGCTAGGTGGCTTACATACACGCGCCCTGCTATACTGCAGCGACTATGTTTGAGATTAGTACTAGTAAAACACCGGCTGGCGACCAACCCCAAGCGATTGCTAGTTTGCTTGAAGGGATAGAGAAAGGTGAGACACACCAGACGCTTTTAGGGGTGACTGGTTCGGGAAAAACGTTTACTGCCGCCAATGTCATACAGTCTGTACAGAAACCAACCCTTGTCATCGCACATAACAAAACCCTCGCAGCTCAGCTCGCGCAAGAGTACCGAGACTTCTTTCCAAACAATGCCGTGCACTATTTTGTCTCGTACTACGACTACTACCAGCCGGAAGCGTATATGCCCACCAGTGACACCTATATAGAAAAAGAAGCGCAGATCAATGAAGAGATCGACCGTTTGCGACACGCCTCGACACAGGCGCTGTTGACGCGACAGGACGTCATTATTGTCGCGTCGGTATCATGTATTTACGGCCTCGGCTCACCCGCGGAGTATGAAAAAAAACATAAGAAGATCGAGCGTGGGTTTGCCGCCACCCGCACACAGATGCTACGGGTACTGATCGACATGTATTTTGAGCGTACCAACGCCGACCTCAACCCTGGTACCTTCCGAGCGGTCGGGAACACAGTGGAGATCATGCCTACAAACGAACGGGTGATCTATCGCCTAAATTTCACCGGCTCAGCAGTCTCATCGATCACGAAGATCGACGCGATTTCTAGAGCCATCATTGAAGAGTCTGAGGTATTTTTCTTATTTCCAGCCAAACACTTTGTGACCCCTGAAGATGAACGGCAGGTTGCGTACGATGACATCAAGCTAGAGCTACAAGAGCAACTGAAACTATTTAAGAAAGAAGGGAAGTTGCTCGAAAGTGAGCGCCTGAAGCGGCGCACCGAACACGACCTAGCCCTCATCCGTGAAGTTGGGTACTGTAACGGTATCGAGAACTACTCACGGCACTTTGACCGTCGCAATCCTGGTGAAGCACCCTACACGCTCCTGTCATATTTCCCCCATAAAGCGGACGGTACTCCCGACTTCCTCACCATCATCGATGAGTCGCACGTCACTATCCCGCAGCTTAACGGCATGTATGCTGGTGACCGTTCACGAAAAGAAACCCTGGTAGAGCATGGCTTCCGTCTTCCGAGCGCTGTCGATAACCGACCACTGAAGTTTGAGGAGATAGAAGAACGACTCGGCCAGCGTGTGTACACTACCGCCACCCCGAGTAAGTACGAATATAAACACTCAGTTGAACCAAAAGGGCGGATCGTGGAGCAGATCATCCGACCGACTGGTCTCATCGACCCAGCGATCGACATTCGTCCAGTGATCGAGAAAGGCACGTACAAAGGACAAGTGAAAGATTTTATCGAAGAAGCACAAAAGATTATAGAAGGCGGCGCGCGCGTCCTTACAACGACACTCACGAAGCAAATGGCAGAAGACTTAGCTGAGTTCCTGGAGGAGCGAGGCATGAAGACAAAATACATTCATAGTGATGTCGATACCATCGAGCGCATTGAGATCTTGACTAACTTCAGACGTGGTGAGTTCGACTGCTTGGTGGGTGTGAACTTGTTGCGTGAGGGTCTCGACTTGCCTGAGGTCGAGCTTGTCGCCATCCTCGACGCTGATAAGGAGGGTTTTTTGCGTAGTGAAACGGCACTCATTCAGACTATCGGGAGGGCAGCTCGTAACGTTAATGGTCGGGTAGTGCTCTATGCAGATACCATGACTAAAGCCCTTGACTACGCAGTCAGCGAAACCAAGCGTCGGCGTGAAATCCAGCTTCAATATAACAAGGACCACGGGATTACTCCGCAAACCATCAAAAAAGAAATCAAATCAATCGCAGATCAGATGCGCTCAGAACACGATGAAACAGTTGATACGCTCCTAAAAGTAGACGCAGAACTTTACAAAAAGAATCCCAAAAAAGTCCTGAAAGAAAAACGCCGCCAGATGGAGGAAGCGGTCGGTGTACTCGATTTTGAGACAGCTGCCATTTTACGGGATGAGATAGCGTATCTGACCAAGCTTGATACAGGCAAACAGTAGTACTTATCGACAGTCTTCCGTACGAACATATACTAAGAACGGTATACTAGAATCAATGCCAAAGCACTCTGGTACAGCTTCTTCACGTTCTAAGAAAACGCCGACAATAACCGCTGCTAAGAAAGCGGTTGCAAAAAAGACGTCTCCTTCACTAAAGCGCAATGCACAGACCAAGAATACAGTGGCAAAGAAAAAAACTACTACGAAAGCTACAAAACAATCTAAGACAGCAACGACAAACACCATTGGTACCAGTAAAAAAACTCCTAAAACTACCAAACCTTCCACATCTAGTAAGAACAAGCGTGGATCTGCGCGAGCGAAAACGACGGTAATTAAACGAGTCTCTACGCTAAAAGACAAGAAAGACAAGAAGCAAAGCCGTGGCACTGCTGCTCCTGCTTCCAAGAAATCTACTACAACTACTACTACCAAACAGTTAGCTACAATTTTTTCTACGCGAGCACTCACACTTTCACCAGAGAAGACGCAGTCACTTATGATCACAACGGCGCGTTTCGCTGGGGTATTTTTTGTAGTGGCTGGAGCGGCGTTCGTGTTTGCAAATGCACATATAGCCACGAGCCTCACGTCGCAATCAGCCAACGTGATTACTGCGCAATATACGCCCGAGGGTAATCTCTCCGAAATCATACCGGCGGTACGTGATTCACTGGAGTTAGACGTCCAAGTAGCATCAGTCGATGATTCTGCGACTGTCTTTACCTCTACAGTTTTAGTTGAGCAAGCAGAAAAAGTAGTAGTCTCTCTCATCAATCTCTCAACAGGGAACCAAGATTTTTTTCTCGAAGCAGATGAAATAGATCAAACTACGTACAGTACACGGCACGAAATAGATCTTTTGACTCAAGAACAAAGCTACATACTGGTCGCAGATGTTTGGATTGCGGGTCAGAGTAACCCCGTGGCAACCAAAAAGTCTCAACTTATCCGGGTTGCTAGTGGCACTGAAATGGAGAGTGATGGGGATGTTGACGGGGGGAGTGATGAGGCAGTTCTTACTGAGAATACAAACTCTACCGACGTGGTACCAGATGATACTGTGAGCAGTGCAGAAACAGTATCGAACACTACTGACATACAGCCACTTAGTTTTACTATCGAGAAGAAAAATGAGGATAGGTTTGAAGTAAACGTTGCAGTGGAAGGTGCCGATAAAGTGCAGCTCTACAGACAACATAGCGATGCCATTTCTCCGTCGTTTGTGAGGACCCTTGATAACAACGGTGCAGTGTGGCGAACAGTATTTAGTACCGGTAGTTTACGCAGCGGTAAGCATGCACTTTGGGTCACGATGGCTACGGCTCAAGATACTATCGAGTCAGAAAAAATGTACGTAACTGTGACGAATAATAACGAGACAGTACTGACTGACCACGATACAACTGTGAACGAAGAGGAAAGCGATACCAGCGAACCTGTAGCAGTTGCACAAGACGTACCAGCTGAACTACCTACTGTGGTGTTGCGACTACCGCAAGAAACACGGTATGAGGGTGCCGTGCAAGTAGCTGCTTCAGTTGACGCGGCCCGAGCGGTGTACTGGTATGTGCAGCCAGTTGGTAGCACCATTGAACGTATGGTCGGAGCATCACAAAAAACATCTCCTTCAACATGGAGTGCAACCATGCAAACAACAAACATCCCGAACGGATCGTACCGTTTATATGCAATCGCAAAAACCAGGTTTGGTGATATCAAAAGTGAAGACTATGCCATTACGGTTCTCAACACACAGGTACCCTTACCAACTTCAGAAGCTCTCAAGGAGCGGGCACAAGCGGTGCAAAATGAAATTGATCGCAGTAGTGTGGTGGCAAAAGCAGAGCCCACAGAGCGGTCATCGATCGAGCTGCGTACTGAAGTAAGTACAACCACACCGGTTGGTGTGCCACCACAGGGGCAAGACTTTGATACGCAAATTGAAGATTCAATCCAGCCTTTTCGGGAACAGATTGACAGTTTACTTAACCGGCTTACAGTAGCGTACCGTAACCAAGATGAAGAACTGCAAAGAACTATCGAGTCCGATCTGGATGCGCTCAGAAGCGAGATTGCGGCAACACTCAGCGACGACACCTCTCTCTCATTGCGTACCAGGCTCACCAGGAGGATGAATGCTATCAAAGATGAGTACTCAGAACGATTTGCGCGCCAGCAGGCTTTTATTGAAGAACGGCAAAAGAGTGATGTGCTCAAGGATACCGACCAAGATGGTATTAGTGACTTTGATGAAGTAATGCTCTTTAATACCGACCCAGCGGATGCTGACTCAGATAACGACGGAGTAATAGATGGACTTGAGATCAGAGACGGGTTCGACCCTCTCTCTGCTGAAGAAGGACAAGTGTTGGTATATGAATCACCAAAAGAGTCTGGAGTGGAGAGAAACGACTTGCTCTCAATTGAAGAATTTACCCCGGTACAGTTAGTTGACGAGGCAGCCACCAGTACCGTTGGTGAGGAGGTGACAAGTACTCCACACAACAATCCTGATCGGGTGGTAGCGCTCGTTAAAGGTACAGCCCCACCAAATAGCTTTGTTACTTTATACATCTTTAGCACCCCAGTCGTGGTGACCGTGAAGACTGATGCAGAAGGAAATTGGGAGTACACCTTCGATAAAGAGCTTGAAGATGGAGAGCATGAAGTCTACGTTGGTATCACTGACAACACTGGGCAGATTGTTGCGAAAAGTCAGCCGTTCCGATTTGTGAAGGAGGCACAAGCGATTACTACTGTCGATCAAGAGGCAATTGCTGATCTCCAGCAACCACCGCCACCAACCGGCATTGAATCGCAGACGTCACTCCTTATGGTTGCTTCGATATCCGTGGTATCGATCGGACTGGTGCTGATCTTACTTGGTATGTTATTAGATCGTCGGCGTACCGGTACGACAGACGCTGAGCAAACACTCGCTGTATGATCTCTAAACTAGTGTACTACTCCAAACGTGGAATGGTGTACGTCGGAGCGCACTCACAACTCACGGTAGTGCTCCTACTTTTACTAGTTTTGCCACTTCTGTTTTTATATTCAGGGCAGCAGTTTCTCGAAGCCGGGCGAGCCAATCAAGACAGCTTACTCAAAGACCGGATTGGGACTATTCATGATGTGTATGCCAGTTTACTCAAAGGGACCGCGGTCGATACGGAGATTGTTGCCTCGCAAATAAAAGAGCTCACCGCTCAAAACGACGACATTGTCTACTTCTCTGTAGCACGACTGGAAGAGGATCAACTCGTGGTGATTGCTAGTAGTGACGAAGATGAACAAGGCACCTCGACACCACTCACTGATATTCACAAGAATGCTGCCATCCGCTTTGGTGAGTCGCTTATATTTGAAACTTATGATCGTAGCGGTCGCCTGTGGTACGCCTACCGAGCTGTGGAGATCGATGGACAAACCTACTTTATAACTTCGCTGCAGCAACTAGGTGCTATAGATGCGATGATCGACTCTAGGGAAAGTGGAGCCTACGCTACGCTTATAGTGTTGTATCTCTGTATCATTGCCTTGGCGTATTGGCACTATCGGATGATTAACTACCAGTCACTCTATGAAGAGACTGCAGCACAAAGTGAAGCCAAAGATTCTTTTTTGCATATGATAGCGCACGAGCTACGAGCACCACTCACTGCCGTTCGAGGTTTCGCGAGTATGCAACAGGAGGGAGCAGATGTAACACAGCAACAATCATACGCAGAGAAAATACAACGTTCTTCAGAGCGTATGTTGTCACTCGTTAATGAGCTTTTAGATGTGGCCCGTATCCGTTCTGGCAAGCTTTCGATTGAGATGAAAGAGGTTGAGCTGCGTTCAGTACTCGATGCAGTAGTAGACGAGCTGTCCGGTACTGCTAACGAACATAGTCTAGCGCTCTCGCATACAGTAGGTACATCGCTCACGCTTACCAGTGATGCCGCTAGACTCCAGCAAGTCTTGGTAAACATCGTCAATAACGCGATTAAGTATACAAAAGAAGGTTCGATCACTATTGGTGCTGAAGTGAAACGCAACGTGGTTGAGATTCGTATTGCAGACACTGGTACCGGCATCGAAGCTGATGCTCAAAAGCAATTGTTCGCACCATTTTACCGAGTAGAAAATGCCGATACAGCCGAGATTACCGGTACCGGACTGGGTATGTGGATTACCAAACTACTCGTTGCTGAAATGAAGGGGTCGATCGCTGTCGAGTCTATCAAAGGTGTTGGTACCCACGTGGTTGTAAAATTACCCGAAATTGCCGCTCAATCCTAAGCAGTGACGCCCTGACGGTAACCTGTTATACTCATAGTATTACCTTCAGCATCAACTGAAGGTGTATCGTTGTTATGGCTACACCAAACAAAAAAACCGAGTGGAATGAAAAGAGTGATGAGATCACCATAACTGGTGCCCGTACTCACAACCTCAAGAACATTACTGTTTCCATGCCCCGCAATAAGCTGGTAGTCGTCAGTGGTCCTTCAGGGAGTGGTAAGTCATCGCTGGCGTTTGATACCATCTTTGCAGAAGGGCAGCGACGCTATATTGAGTCCTTGTCGGCGTACGCGCGGCAGTTCTTAAACAAACTCCAAAAGCCTGATGTCGATGAGATCTCCGGTCTTTCACCAGCAATTTCCATCGACCAAAAATCGGCCAGTCGTAACCCTCGGTCAACCGTTGCGACTATTACCGAGATCTACGATTATCTGCGTATCCTCTACGCACGAGTTGGTCAACCGTACTGTTTAGATGTCGACGTACCGATCCAAAAGCTTTCTCAAGACGAGATTGTTGGGATTATTATAAAGTCAATTGAAGACAAAGAAGTGAAAGCGGCAACCGCAGCTCAGTCGCAACAGGTCATGGGTATCGATGTCAGTAAGGGCCGGGTGAGTATCTTCGCTCCAGTAGTGGTGGGTCGTAAAGGGGAGTACTACCAGATGCTCTATGACCTTTTAAATAAAGGCTTTGAGGCAGTGAAGATTGACGGTGAGATTAAGCAGCTCCGAGAGAAGATCGAACTCACGAAGACCAAGCGCCACAACATTGACGTTCTGGTTGATGAGATCTACGTAAGTGAGTTCCGTGACGACCCGAAAGGGTCTCACGAACGCCTCTCTGAAGCGATCGAAGTAGCGCTCCATGAGGCCAATGGGTTAGTGAAAGTAGAGTCACCAGACGGTACTGAGCGCACACTCTCGGCGAAATTCATCTGCCCGGTCGATGGTTCGTCATTTCCAGAAGTGGAGCCGCGATTGTTTTCCTTTAATTCACCCTACGGTGCCTGTCCCGAATGTAACGGACTCGGCATGGTGGGCATCTTTCAAGATGATGAGTGTCCGGCCTGTAAAGGGGCACGTTTGCGACCAGAGGCGCTCCGAGTGTATCTCGGAGGAGATGGTAAGAAAGATCTTGGTACTAACATCGTTGGGTTTACCAATATGACAGTGAAAGAAGCCAGGCAGTTTATCGGTTCATTGGAACTGTCAGATAAAGACCAAGAGATTGCGTGGCCGGCCTTGCGCGAGATCATCGACCGATTGCGATTCATGGAAGACGTGGGTATTGAATACCTGACGCTCAACCGACGAGCGAACACCCTGTCTGGTGGGGAAGCGCAGCGGATCCGTCTGGCTTCACAGCTTGGTTCTGGTCTGGTCGGTGCACTCTATGTGCTCGACGAACCAACTATCGGTCTTCATCAACGAGACAATGACCGCCTGATTAAAACGCTGACGGAGCTGCGCGACCTCGGTAACACGATCATTGTGGTGGAGCATGACGAAGATACTATCTATGCCGCCGATTACCTTGTCGACATTGGCCCTGGTGCTGGGGTGCATGGTGGGGAAGTGGTGGTGTCTGATTACTTAGACAAGCTTCTTAAAGCAAAAACCAACGTCTCCGGTTCTTCGACATTGGCGTACTTGCGTGGGGAAAAGAAGATCGCGCTTCCGAAGCGGCGAAGTGGTGAGAAAGGGTCTATTAAGATCCGAGGTGGTAAAGCCTTCAATATCAAAAATCTGAACATCGACATTCCACTAGGTCGCCTGATCACCGTCACGGGTGTTTCGGGTTCTGGTAAGTCGACGTTTATGTATGAGTTGCTCCATAAGAACCTGCTCGGCAAACTAGAACGTCGCCACCGCACCGCTAAGGTCTATAACATCAAGTCGATTACTGGTACTGAGTACTTGGGACGAACAGTTCTTATCGACCAGTCTCCAATCGGACGCACACCGCGTTCTAACCCCGCTACCTACACTGGAGCCTTTACTCACATTAGGGATCTGTTTGCCGCCACGAGTGAAGCACGAGCGCGCGGTTGGAAACCAGGGCGGTTCTCATTTAATGTCAAAGGTGGTCGTTGTGAAGCCTGTCAGGGTAACGGCGTTATTGCTGTGGAGATGCACTTCTTGCCGACAGTGTTTGTTGAGTGTGACGTTTGTAACGGTACTCGCTTTACTCGGGAAACACTTGATGTACGCTACAAGAAGAAAAATATCTACGAAGTGTTACAGATGACCATCGAAGAGGCTGGCGAGTTTTACAAAGATGTGCCGTCTGTCTATGAGCGACTGAAGACCTTGCTCGACGTTGGTCTGGGGTATCTTAAGCTAGGCCAAAGCGCTACCACTCTTTCGGGTGGAGAGGCGCAGCGAGTGAAGATCGCCTCTGAGCTGTATCGTCCGCATACCCAAAAAACTATTTACTTACTCGATGAGCCAACAATCGGTCTTCATTATGACGATGTCGCTATGTTGATCAACATCCTGCAAGAGTTGGTGAATCGCGGTAACACCGTGATGGTCATTGAGCACAACCTCGACCTTATAAAGTGTGCTGACCATGTGATCGACATTGGTCCTGAAGGTGGTGCCGGTGGGGGTACACTCGTTGCCCAGGGTACACCCGAGGAGGTGGCCCGCGCGAAGGATTCCCATACTGGTCGGTACTTAGATGGGATGTTGAAAAAATCAAAGTAAAGTTGCCTAAAAGTGGTACTATTAGTTTTTAGAGAGCACCTTGCATATAGGGAAGCGCAGGCAGATCCCTATAGATACTTGAGTGAACACTTCGGGATTATACCTGGAGATAGCAAGTCGAGGATCCAAAAGGAGTTTGTTCGCTTTCGCACCAACACCGGCCCGTCAGCCAGTCTGCCTCAGGGTCAGAGCGATGTTGAAGAAGCAGTTTCAACATTCATGCATGAACAAGAGCTGCCCGAATGGGTCCTACAGGCTGCGAGTTGGGAAGTCGAGCACAGTCTCGTCAAGTCGTAAGCGACGCCGCCCGAATTACATCGGGCGGCTTCACTCTTTTAGAAACAATTTGCTATAGTACCAACGTGACTAAAGATGATCTAAAGAAACAGCAACTACCTGACTCACCTGGGGTGTATTTTTTTCTTGGTTCCAAAAAGGAGATCTTGTACATTGGTAAGGCAACGAGTTTACGCAACCGGGTGCGCAGCTACTTTGCGGCTGACCTCAAGGACAAGCGTTCAGAGCTGATCGAGCAGATGGTGGCAAAAGCCAAAAAAGTCGAGGTCACAGAAACCGATAGTACGCTCGAGGCGCTAATTTTAGAAACCAATCTCATCCGCACCCATAAGCCCTACTACAATACGCGCAGTAAGGACGATAAAAGCTACAACCACCTGATCATCACCAACGAAGAGTGGCCGCGGGTGTTGGTGATACGAGGTAAAGACCTCACTGAACAATACACCGAAGCTGACATTAAGTATCATTTTGGCCCCTTCCCGAGTGGACAGTTGTTTCGGGAGGCACTGAAGATCGTGCGGAAACTTTTTAAATACTATGACACCCAACAGCCACTTGGTACCGAAAAGAGTAAAGTCAGTAAAGGAAAGATAGACTTTAACCGGCAGATCGGGCTGTATCCCTCGAGTGACAACAGAAATGATTATGTAAAAACTATCCGGCACATACGACTGTTTTTCGAAGGTAAGAAACAAATGCTGATCAAAGAACTGCATACAGAGATGATGCAGCACGCAAAAGGAGAGCGCTTTGAGACGGCAGCGCTTATAAAGCGAAAGATCTTTGCATTAGAGCATATTCAAGACATCGCTCTTATCCAAGATGATCGAAAACTGTATCGTGATGACCGGCGAGTGCGAATCGAAGCGTACGACATTGCACACTTAGGTGGTAAGGACATGGTTGGTGTTATGACAGTGGTAGAAGGTGAAGAGCCTAAAAAAAGCGAGTATCGTAAATTTAAGATCAATAGTGTGGACGGCAGCAATGACCCTGGTGCTTTAAGAGAAGTGTTAGAGCGCCGTTTAGGACACCCTGAGTGGCCGTATCCGCAAGTGATTGTGGTCGACGGTAGTACAGCGCAAAAGAACGCAGCTGAGCACGTACTGAGGAAACTGGGCCTCGTGATACCAGTGGTAGCAGTAGTAAAAGACGAACGCCACAAACCCATTCGCCTCATTGCCTCGAAGCGTCTTAAAGACCAATTTGAGCAACAAGTGCTGTTGGCAAACGCTGAATCGCACCGGTTTGCCATTACGTACCACCGTGAGAAGCGCCGTAAAAAACTTACTTCGTAGTCATACAGGTACATGCGTAACTTTATAGATTTGATCATGGTATCATTTTACTATGAATGGAGTTCGAGTGGCTGTGCTACGGGGTGGTCCTAGCGCTGAATATGATGTATCGCTTCGTACTGGTGCGAGCGTACTATCTGCACTAGAAGCATCGGGTATGTACGTTCGCGATATCGTTATTTCGCGCACCGGGCAGTGGCTCGTCGATGGGTTTGTACGCCAGCCGCAGGCTGCGCTTGCGGGTATTGACGTAGCGTTTATTGCCCTTCATGGAGCATATGGTGAAGATGGTTCATTACAAAGAATTTTGGAAGCCTTTAACATCCCGTACACTGGTAGCCAACCGTACTCATCCGCAATAGCGATGAATAAAATACTGACTAAAGAACACGTAGCACCTCATAATGTACGAACCGCCAAGCACATGCTGGTACGCCGGTCAGGGCGTCCGGACCCGGTCGATACCGCCTATGGCATCGCAGAGCTGTTTGGGCCGCAATACTTTCTTAAGCCACTACGTGGCGGTTCTTCTATTGACACGCAAGTAGCGCTAGATGTTGGACAGCTGGCTCAAGCACTGACTGCATTACTCAAGACACACGAAGAAGTCATGGTCGAGGAACGAGTTATTGGTCGTGAGGCTACTGTCGGCATTTTGGAGGACTTTCGGGGAGAGCGCTGGTACAAAATGCCGGTCATTGAGATTAAACCAGCAGTCACGACTACCTTCTTTAATTATCAATCTAAGTACGATGGCTCAACAGAAGAGATCTGCCCGGGAAACTTTACGGAGAAAGAGAGAGCTGCACTCTACGAAGCCGCTTTGACAGCGCACACAGTGCTGGGGTTGCGACACTACTCTCGTTCTGACTTTATCGTGACGCCAGAAGGCCCTGTGTTTCTTGAGGTGAACACGCTGCCGGGCTTGACGTCTGAGTCGCTCTTCCCTAAGGCAGTGCATGCTGTTGGGAGTACTTATACAGAGCTCGTTCAGCATCTGGTACAATTAGCACATAGGTAACCATGAAAGCTAAAAAACTCACCAAAAAACAAATACAAGCACTGGTAAAAAAATATCCCGACTGGTCGTTAAATAAACCTGAGACCAAACTAGTTGCCACGCTCACGTTTAACAAGCATGTCGAAGCGATGGTGTTCCTGGCTCGGATGACGGTTCATGTGGAAGTGCTCAATCATCATCCAGAGGTACTCTTCACGTACAAAAAACTAAAAATCACTACTACTACCCATGACGTTGACGGCTTAAGTACCAAAGACAGTGAGCTCATCAAGCGCATTGAGCATCTGCGAGTCGCAGGTGGGGAATAGTTGTCTCCGGCAGGATACTTGTGCGCTATACTAGTTGTAATGATAGAGGGAACCAGACACGAACGAGCCGCTTTAGTCACAACAGCGTATGTGATTGGTTTTATTACCGCCTTTATTGGGTTTGGTGTGTCGTACCTGAGTGTAGATACCGGTGTACCAGTAGCTACTCAACCAGCCTCAGTAGTTATGACAACTGAAACTGAGAGCACTTCCTCTGCAACACCAACTGTATCACTTGAGCAAACAGCGGATGGATTGTTCCTCAATACCGACGAAGGTGTAACTCTACTGGCGAGCTTCACAAGCGGTGATGTAGCCACTACCGACGGCGAATACGTAGCCTTGGCAGCCACTGACGTATCACCAAATGGATCGTATGCGTATTTCTGCGAAGTACCATCTGTGTCTTCAGACAACTGCGCTCCTTACGTCTATAACGTTATGACAGAGCGAGTGTACCCAGTCACTATCAATGGTAACCGGGTAGCCTTTAGCGCTGAACCACACACTGTTATCTGGGCAGAAACAGGTCCGCTAAGTATTGCTGGTGAAGTGGTAGACCAGCTTCCACAGTAAGCGCAGTGTGAGCAGTTGACTTTTGGACTTTAAATAACTATGATAGTGCGCACTTAGGTTGTATCGCGTTACAATGTAAGTGTCCGGACAGGAAGCATTGCTTTCTGACCTGGGCCAGTAGCTCAGTTGGCTAGAGCGCCTCATTTGCACTGAGGAGGCCGGGGGTTCGAGTCCTCTCTGGTCCACTAACGGCAGGCCACAAACACGTTGAAGTGTTTGCGGCCTTTGCCGTTATGAGGCCAGAGAGGACTCGAAGAGGTTGCCTGATATTTCGCTAGAAATATCGACAACCTGTACTGATCCTGTAAGGATCGAGATCCCTCTTTAAAATTACCGTTCTATCTTTTCAACGTTGCCTATGTTATAGCATTTACCCACTTTAGGCGGTGTAATTCAGTGCCGAAACACCCTTAATCGTCTCATATTAGCCTAATATGAGACGATTAGACATTATCTTAATGTGGTTCCTAATGCTGCGCATGCTGCATAATTAGATAACAAGTAATTGTTACCAATATAATGCGACAATTTTTTCATCAAATATTAGCAAAGTCCAAAGTGCGCTGAGATGACAAGGTTATGCTATAATGTAAAAAAGAGTACTTTTGGAGGGCGTAATGAATACATCCATTCTGTCCGGGGTTTGCTACGGATACTACTATCGTCATACAAGACGATGAGAGTAGTTAGTTGGCAAAAACATCCCCAACGTAGCCTGCTCATCAACGACCCTACAGCTAGGTATGAAGATCTCATGCATCACTGTGGGTCAATGGTCTTTATCTTCAATATAGTAAAGAAAGATGAAAGATTTAGACACAAATTCAAGGATGAGTTTGGTCGTGAGGTCAATACTGAAAAGGTTATCGATCTGATCCTTGTGCATGATGCTGAAGAGGTGGTTGTAGGTGATTCACGCGATAAGAATAATGAGTTCCTACAACAAGAAGCTGCGGCTCGGGAGCGGATTGCAAATCAGGTGCGTGAGCAAAGTTAATCAGTTGGCATCGTGCTCACTCAAGCCCAAAAAGAGTATCATTCGAAAGAAGCTCCAGAAGCCCGCTTGGTGAAAGCAATCGATGAGCTGCAGGCGTTTCTCTGGATGTTGGTTTCAAACACGCATGATCGTATGAATCGTGACCTACACAATCCTGATTCGATTGCTGGATATCGATACGCCAAAGAGTTTCCATTGCTACTTGAACTTCTCACTCTGTCTGCGAGGCTGGTACGACGTCGGGTATACGTCTCAAAGCGTAAGGGTACCTGGTACCATTTTTACAGGAGACTGAGGAGGATACTGATCCGAGCAGCTGCAAGTGTCTACCAGTAATCTTCGACCCCTGGCACAGATGTGCCAGGGGTTTAGATATACCACCACAAAACTTACACTTTTCCACTCCACATTTAAGCATGTTGTGGTACCATACGCCCGCAAACGGACTCTGTTTGCATACGTAGTTAGATAATGATAGCAACAGCACACGCAGCCGAAGGCATCTCAGTAAAGCTCGCACCCTACGTGGTCGGGCATATTGGTGGTTTACCGATAACGGCAACGCTACTCACTTCATGGCTCGCTATGGCAATGCTCATAGCTTTTGCAGTCTGGCAACGGCGACGCTTAAAAGCAGTGCCTGGCAAACTGCAAAACCTGACGGAGATCGTAGTTGGTAGTTTGTATGACTACACCGCAGAGACGCTTGAGAGCAAAGAGCTGGCGACGAGGTACTTCCCGGTACTGGCTACTATCTTCCTGTTTCTCTTAGTGATGAACTGGACAGGGCTCTTACCAGGCGTAACGTCAATTGGTTTCTTTGCGGGGCACGGCGCGGAAGAGCACTTTATCCCGTTCTTGTATCCACCAGCTACCGACCTCAATATTGCATTTGCGTTCGCATTGATTGCCGTAGCGCTCATCCAAGTGTCAGGTATCGTGGCTTTAGGAGCGCTTAAGTATGGTGGTAAATTTATTAACTTCACGTCGCCGCTCGCCTTTGTGGTTGGGATTATTGAGCTCATCAGTGAAGTTGGACGGTTAATCTCTTTTTCATTTCGTCTCTTCGGTAATATTTTTGCAGGAAAGACGTTACTGACAGTGGCTATCTTTTTCGTACCGTTTATCTTACCGATACCGATCTTAGCGTATGAAGTGTTTGTAGGTCTGATCCAAGCCGGAGTGTTTGCGTTCTTGACCTTGATCTTCATAAAGATGGCAGTAGCCGCCCATCATTAGTAGCTTTGGTAGTAAGCGAGACTGAGTCCGCATTGGCATGTCGACTCAGATTCATTTATTACGTATAACAGTACAGATATGTCCCCAGAACAAGTAGAATTGGCAACCCAAGTTGCAACCCTCGACGCAGAATCAATGAAGAATTTTGCTATGGCTGCAGCCGCAGCACTCGGTGTGGCTGGTCCAGCGATTGGTATCGGTATGCTCGTCTCGCGAGCACTAGAAGCAATCGGTCGTAACCCAGAAGCAGCTGGTAAGATCCAAAGCACAATGATCCTAGGTATCGTGTTCGTAGAGGCGTTGGCGATTTTCGCACTCGTCGTAGCCTTCATCATCAAGTTTGCCTAGTACCGAAAGCGGTGTTGCGAGCAGGGTAGACGTGGTTATTAAGTAGATATTGTCAACTATCGCTTACACAATAAGACCACACATACCCTGCAGCAGGCTAATGTGTCCTAAACAAATAGCAATCTATGGAACAACTTATCCAAGCCTTTGGTATCGACGTCAAACTTATCGTCGTTCAAATTGTCAACTTTGCCATCTTGATGGTGGTGTTGACATACTTCTTGTACAAACCAGTACTGAAAGTGCTTAGTGACCGACATGAGAAAGTAACACAGGGTATCAAAGACGCTGAAGCCGCTGCAGCAGCGAAGGCTGCAGCAGAAACCGAAAAGCAAGCAGTCTTGACTTCAGCACACCAAGACGCTGAATCGATCAATGAGCGCGCCAAGGTCCAGGCTGACCAACGAGCAGCTTCTATTGTTGCAGATGCAGACGAAAAAGCTGCTGCCATCGTAGCCAACGGTGAAACGAAAGCGGTAGAACTGCAACAAAAAGCAATGAAGGACAGTGAAGCTGAGATCGCTAAACTGGCGATTCTAGCAGCTGAAAAAGTTCTTAAAGAAAAAACTACGTAACCTATGAAAGATACGTACGTACAGGCCTTACTTGAGCTACTTCAGACCTCAGACGACACTACAGTCACACTGGAGGGTTTTAGGAGGACGTTAGAGTCCCGTGGTCACCTGCAACTACAAACGCCGGTATTACAGGCGGTACTACGCGTACTAGAAGCTAAACGTCCTGATACGCTGGTCGTTGTCGCTAACGATACAGACAGGGAGAAGCAGCGCACCGTTATCGAAGCTGCTCTCTCTGCGCTTGGCACTTCTCTAGAGCACGCTGTAACCGCTATCGATGAAACTATTGTTGGCGGTTATATCGTCGAACATAACACCGTACGTACCGATGCAAGCTACAAAACAGCCCTTGCCAAACTCTATCGAAACCTCACCACCAACTAAACGATTATAACTATTAGTATTCCTTTCCAATTATGAGTTCAGTTATCATAGACAAGATTAAGCAAGAAATTGCAAACCTAGACACCACCACTGTCCCCGAGTCAGTCGGAGTCGTTACAACTGTAGGCGATGGTATCGCTGAGATTGACGGGTTGCGTGATGCTCAGATGATGGAAATGATCATCTTTGATGATGGTGATGGGGCATCACTGGAGAAAGCTCTCGAATCAAACGACAGTCTGTTTGGACTTATCCTCAACCTCGAAGAGGACACTGTAAAGGTCGTAGTGCTTGGAGAAAGCAATCGTGTCAAGGAAGGAATGCGTGTGCATCGCACAAATAAACTACTGTCGATCCCAGTTGGTGACGATATCATAGGGCGGGTGGTAAATCCGCTTGGTGAAGCGATCGATGGGAAAGGAGCACTAGAGGGTACTAAAGACATGCCAATCGAGCGGGTAGCCTACGGTGTTATGGATCGTTCGGGAGTGAACGAGCCGATCCACACTGGTATCAAGGCTATCGATTCCATGATTCCAATCGGTCGTGGTCAACGTGAGTTGATTATTGGTGACCGCCAGACTGGTAAAACCACGATCGCTATCGACACAATCATTAACCAGAAGTACGAACCAAAAGAGAAACGACCAATCTGTATCTACGTTGCGGTAGGGCAAAAGCGATCAAAAACTGTTTCTATCATGGCCAAGTTGGAAGAAGCTGGTGCCATGGAATACACTACCATCGTGGCTACGTCTGCTTCAGAAGCATCGCCGCTCTTGTTCCTTGCTCCGTTTGCTGGTATGTCGATTGGTGAGTACTTTATGGAACAAGGTCGAGACGTACTGATAGTGCTTGACGATCTTTCAAAGCATGCAAATGCGTACCGACAGATGTCGTTGTTGCTCCGACGTCCACCAGGACGAGAAGCTTATCCGGGTGATATTTTCTACCTGCACTCACGTCTATTGGAGCGCTCAGCTAAACTTTCAAAAGAGCTAGGAAGTGGTTCGATCACAGCTCTGCCGATCATCGAGACCCAGGAGGGCGACGTGTCAGCGTATATCCCCACCAATGTCATCTCCATCACTGACGGACAAATTTTCCTCGATGGCGATCTATTTAACAAAGGTGTCCGCCCAGCGCTTGATGTAGGTATCTCTGTGTCGCGAGTAGGATCTTCGGCCCAGACAAAAGCCATGAAAAAAGTGGCTGGAAAGATCAAGCTTGAACTGGCGCAGTTCCGTGAACTAGAGGCCTTTATGCAGTTTGCTTCCGATCTCGACGAAGAGACCAAAACACGTATTGATAGCGGTCGGCAATATGTAGAATTGCTGAAGCAGCAACAAAACGACCCAATGCCATTTTACAAGCAGGTAGTGTCGATTTACGGTGCCAACAACGGCTTGTTTGCTGAAGCTCCAGTGGAGCAGACACAGAAGATAGAATCGTCATTTCTTGAGTTTGTAGAACGTGATCGTACAGAGATACTAGATGCTATCGAGACTGGTCGCGAGCTCACCGACGAGATTGTAGAGAAGCTGACAACAGCAATCAAAGACTTTAAGGAAGCACATGCTGCTTATTACACTCCCAAGGAGTCATAAGTCAATCGCCCATAGAAGTGTATGTCACTCAAGCAAGTCAAAAACAAAATAGTTGCTACCAAAAAGACTGGTCAAGTGACCAAGGCGATGGAAAGTGTGTCAGCGGTAAAGATGCGCAAGAGCCAGGAACGTGCGTTCCTTAGTCGTCCCTACATCCGCTCGGCTATCCGTGTGCTGCGGGCACTTTCAGGCTCGCAAGATGGTTTACAGCATCCACTCGCGCAAACGCGCAGTGCTGATAAAGAACTACTCATCATTGTCACTAGTGATAAAGGTTTGGCGGGCAGTGTGAACAGCGCCGTACTCAAGCGGGTGGAGCAATTTGTGGCGAAGCGGGGAGCTGACCGCATAGCTACTATCTGTATCGGTCGCAAGGCGCTGGAGTTTGCCAAGCGAAATCAACTTGAAGTAGTACATGAGTTTACCAACGTCTCTGACGATGTATCGCTTGACGATGTCGAGTCAATCACTACCGACTCATTGGCTAGTTTTGTGGTGAGTACGTATGAGAAGGTAAGTATCGTGTATCAGAACTTCCTCTCCACCTTTGAGCAAGAGCCAGTAGTGAGGCAGTTGCTACCATTGCGGCCTGAGGGACTCGATGAAATCGTAGCCGGGATTAAACCGCGAACTGGTAAATGGAGTGACGATAGTGCCTTGGCAGCAGATGCGGAAGCTGTGTACACTGTCGAGCCGTCACCAGAAGTTGTGCTTGATACACTCATTCCACAGCTGGTACAGATCATGCTGTACCACGCTCTCCTAGAGAGTAAAGCGTCAGAGCACTCAGCGCGGATGGTAGCCATGAAGAATGCTACCGATAAGAGCAAGGAAGTGGTGAAAGCGCTCACCATCAAATACAACAAAGCCCGGCAGGCAGCTATTACAGCTGAGGTGAGTGAAATCACCGCTGGTGTCGAAGCGATGAAGTAGTGCTAAGTAGCAGAGGGTCATGCCTGACCTTCACTACTCAGTGGTACTGAGTCCGAACACAATATTATTAACATCAAGCATTTATTAAAATTATGAGCCCGGTTAGAGGTTGTTCTAACAAACGGTTCGTTTATTAGATTTCTATGACAGCACATACCAAAGTCACCTCTAACGGGGTGAGCACAGACACAGCAGCAACTCGCACCGGAGTGATCACGCAGATCATTGGTCCGGTAGTAGACGTTCACTTTAGAGAGGGTGGCGTTCCAGCTCTTCTTAATGCTTTAACCGTGACTAAGTCTGACGGTAGCGTTATTACACTTGAGGTCGCGCAGCACGTTGGTCTTGACCGGGTGCGAGCGATTGCAATGCAAGACACACAAGGTCTGACGCGAGACATGAGTGTGAGCGACACCGGTACTGCCATCTCCGTACCCGTCGGCGAGACATCACTTGGGCGACTCTTCAATGTCCTTGGAGACACTCTCGACGGCGGTAGTGAACTAACTGATAGTCCCAAACGAGAGATTCATCAAGAAGCACCTGCTTTTGTGGATCAGTCAACTAAGACAGAGATGTTTGAAACTGGTATCAAGTCAGTTGACCTGCTCGCTCCTTTCATTAAGGGTGGAAAAGTCGGTCTCTTTGGCGGAGCTGGAGTAGGGAAGACGGTGCTCATCCAAGAGCTCATCAACAATGTGGCTACGAACCACGGCGGCTACTCTGTGTTTGCGGGAGTTGGTGAACGAGTACGGGAAGGCAACGACCTCTACTACGAAATGAAAGACTCAGGTGTGCTTGATAAAACAGCGTTGGTGTTTGGACAAATGAACGAAGTACCAGGGGCTCGTGCTCGGGTAGGACTGACCGGTCTTACAATGGCTGAGTCACTACGAGACTCAGGTGGTGGAAAAGACGTCCTCTTCTTCATGGACAATGTCTTCCGCTTCACACAGGCTGGACAGGAAGTGTCGTCACTCTTGGGGCGGGTGTCTTCAGCGGTAGGGTACCAACCAACGTTGGCTGAAGAGATGGGGAAGATGCAAGAGCGTATTACCTCCACCAAAACTGGTTCAATTACCTCTATCCAGGCGGTGTATGTACCAGCTGACGACATGACCGACCCGGCACCAGCGACGACGTTTGCGCACCTCGACTCAGTAGTGTCTCTTTCACGACAGTTAGCGTCTCTCGGTATCTACCCAGCGATCGATCCACTAGAGAGTAACTCAACTGCCCTTGACCCGACTATTGTAGGGGATGAGCACTATCGGGTAGCCCAAGGCGTGAAGCTAGTGCTGCAGCGCTATAAGGACTTACAGGACATTATTGCGATTCTTGGTATTGAAGAACTGTCGGAAGAAGATAAACAAACAGTGTACCGAGCGCGTAAGATTCAACGTTTCATGAGCCAACCCTTCCATGTTGCAGAAGTCTTCACTGGTTCACCAGGTAAGTACGTACCGATCGCTGACACTATTCGAGGTTTCGGAGAAATCCTCGACGGAAAACACGACGATAAAAATGAACAAGCCTTTTACATGAAAGGAGGTATTGATGAAGTAGCGAGCGCGTAAGTATGGCAGAGCAAAAGCATTTTCAACTCACTGTCTCTAAAGTTGATGCACCGCTCTTTAGCGGCGTAGCGCAAGCAGTAACTGTGCCAGGGGTACAAGGTGAACTACAGATTTTGCCCGAACATGAAGCGTTTATCTCACCACTGCAGGCTGGCATCATCACCATCAAGAAAGAAGATGACACACTAGAGACGCACGAGATTACTGGTGGAACGGTCGAAGTGAGTAACAATAGCGTGACGATACTGGTGTAAAGCACGAGTATGTAAACATGAGGATAAGAGCGGCGCCTTTGGCGTCGCTCTTGCTATGATGTAGGTATATGTTAGAAACTTTGTTGCCGTTTGTGGTTATTTATTTTAATACTGCTGTTTCACTTGGGGTTGGGGGTTCGTCGATTGTGATCGCCAGTTTTCTAGTGGCACTCGCTGACGGCAAGATCGACCAACCAGAACGAGCACTGCTTGGAGTTATCTATGTGACGTTGCGTGTAGCGATGGCTTCTATCTTAGCGATGCTGGTGTACATCGCTCTAGTGGCGCCAGACATTCTTCCTAGCATACTGTACTTCGGCATTATGGTTGCTGTACTGTATCTCAACGCTATTCTTATGACAAAGCATTGGATCTCAAGTAAGTTGGGGCCGGCACTACAAGCAGCAACGTGGTATACACTCGGTTTTGTCACCGTAATTGACGCTTTTACTCTTTACGAAGTGTCGCTTGCATTTTTCCTTACTCTCTACCTAGTCGATATTGTTATTGCTGTTGCAGCAGTCAACGGCATCATGCTGTATCTTACACAGCGTCGAAAAGCGCGCTAAGCTGCGTAATGATCTCCCTATAACTTTATCTCTTAGCTTCTCCAGGTGATCGATAGTAAACAACTGGAATGAGAATGAGCGTGATAATAACTGAGAACAGTAACCCAAACATAACCGCGTATGCCAGTGGTGCCCAGATATCGTCGGCATAGGTGAGTGGAATCATACCAATAACGGTCGTGACCGTGGTGAGCAGGATAGGACGTAGTCGGTTGGATGCAGAAGAAAGCACGACCTCGCGGATAGACATTGATGGGTTATTGATTCTCGTGTTATTCATCATATCGATGAGTAGAATGGAGTTGTTGACTACAATCCCCGATAGTGCAATGAAGCCCATCAAAGAGGGGAAGGAGAGAGTATTGCCTGTCAAAGCCAACCCATAAAGAATGCCGATCAGGGAGTACGGCAATATCGTCAGGACGTAGCGAGTATGTCGAAACGAGTTAAACTGAAGCGTAAGAATCGCTACCATGAGGCCAACACCGACGATCAGGGCAAGAAACATTTCAACAAATGCTTGACTTGACTCCTCCGCTTCGCCACCGCCGGTTTCAATAGTGACGCTTTCTGGTACCGTGATCTGCTCGTCGATCGCAGTCAGTAAGCTGGCTTGCACGTCACGAGCGTTAGCTCCTTCGGTAACATCACCACTGAGACTCATGACACGATCGCCATCGATGTGACGGATAGCAGCACGCGATTCACGGACAGTGATGTCAACGAGTGAACCAAGCGAGACCGACTCACCACCTGGAGTAGCCAGTTGGATGGCTTCAATGTCACTGATACTTGCTACTGTACTGAGTGCTGGATCATCAGGTACTCCAGCGAGCTCAAGCTTCACAACAATGTCAACATCGTCAGTTAACGTGGTGATCGAAGTCGCGTCGGTACCAAACACAGCGGTGCGCACCGCACTTGAAACGGTTTGTGTTGTGAGTCCAAAGCGTGCAGCTTCGGCTTGTTTAAAGTTAAGTACATACTCGGTGGTGTTTTCGTTAGCACTGGTCTCCACGTTCGTAGCGCCGTCGATGCTGCGCAGTACGTTGGCAGCTTGTGCGGTGACAGTTGTGAGGTCGTCTAAGTTTTCTCCGATAAACCGTACGTTGATCGGCGCTCCAGTAGGTGGGCCGTTATTCGGCTGACTCACCACAATGTCGGCAGTCGGGAGAGCTGGCAGCGTTTTTTGCAGCTCCGAAACGATCTCAGTACTACTGATGTCGCGCTCTGCTTCTAAGTTTACGAAGATGTTAGCTACCCGTTCGCTACTACCACCACTACCAAACTGACTACCGGCGCCGGTAGTAGTCTGAAAGGAAGCAATGTATTCATTGCCGTAGAGTTGCTCTTCGACTTGTCGCACCGTGAGGTCTGTCGTTGCCAGTGGTGTACCTACTGGTAAGGCCGTTTCTATATAAATATATGGCACATCACCTTGTTCGAAGAAAATAACTTCGACTAGTCCGAGTACTGGTAAGAGAATCGCTGTGACCAAGAGCACTCTGATCGACCACATAAACTTACGCTGCGTTGTCTTACTATCAAGCACAGCTCCGAGCTTGTTTTGATACCACCCTTCAAGTTGGTGAGCATAGGCGGTTTGCTTCTGTTCAAACGTCGTAGCACTGCGGCGACGTAGAAAAGTGGAGGATAGTAGCGGGAGTACCGCCAGGGCCACAAAAAGGGACGCAAACAGTACGAAAATGAGAGTAAACGGTATGCTGGCAATAAACTGACCGGTGACACCACTGACGATAAACAAGCCAGCGAACATGGCAACGGTCGTTAGCGTACCAGCAATCAAAGGAGCGGCAAACTCTTTCGTAGCTATGATAGCCGCTTGTTTTTTGTCTATATCAGGATTATCTTTTAGGCGCCGATTAATACCTTCCACCATCACGATCCCTGAGTCTACTAAAATACCGATGCCCAATATGAGAGCAAAGAGGCTGAGGAAGTTAATAGTATTACCCGAGAAGTAGAGTCCGATAAACCCAATGAGAAATGACAAGGGAATAGCAGTACCGGCAATCAGTGCTTCTCGCCATCCGATAGCGACGATCAAGACAATCATGACCAGTACCACCGTCTGCAATCCTGACCCCGATAGTTGTAATAAGTCATCGGTAATATCTTGACCAGAGTCAAACAGTATCTCAGTCTTGGCGCGTGCCAGTAACCCACCATCTACCTGGAGTGTTTCGAGTTGCTCCCGTACACCAGCAGCGGTTCGGGTGATGTCACCACCTGATTGTTTAAAGATATCAATAGTAAAAGATGGTTGGCTCGGAGCGCCGCCGACACTAAGTCGAGAACGAGTAGTAGCCGCTGCTAGACCGCTTGTAACTTCTGCCACATCTCGTATATAAATTGGTTGTCCACCACGAGTTGTAACTGGAATAGAAGCGATCTCAGCACTGTCGACAATATCACCCTCAAAGGCAATGTTGTACAAAATACCGTTATTTTCAATCCGTCCGATTGGGAAGGCGAGGTTTGCTTGCTGGAGTGCACTTACTACGTCTTGCGTTGTCAGGTTATACAGCAATAACGACTGTGGTTGTACTACTACCGATATCTCACGCTCTGGAACGCCAGTGACATTGACTCGAGACACACCAGAAACAGTTTCGAGTGCAGCTTCCACGTCGTTTGCCAGGCTGCGTAACTCAGTCGGAGCTAAGCTCTCAGAAATGGCAATGCTCATGATCGGTTGATCGACAAAGTCGAACTCCGACACATTAGGCTCTTCAGCATTTTCTGGGAGCTCGGCAGCGAGTCGATCGATCTCGTCTTTCAGGTCAGCGATCGATTCGTCTATATCGGCGCTGGCATCAAACTCCACGGTGATACTAGAAACACCCTCACTTGAGACAGAGGTAATTTCATTCACATTTTCTAGCGAACCGAGTAGTCCTCGCTCTAACTCGTTGGTAATAAGGGTTTCGATGTCTCCCGCCGGAGCACCCGGAAGTACGGTGGATACGTTCCCGACTGGTACCTGGACCTCGGGAGATGATTCGCGAGGGATCTGGGTCAGTGAATATACTCCAAGTCCAACCAGTGCGAGTATGAGCAAATAACTAAAACGGTTGTTCTTGATGAAAAATGACCACATATTAGTCTTGAAGGGTTACCTGACTGCCGGCTACAAGTCCGCGCACATCACTGACAATCATCATGCCACTTGTAAGTCTACTCGTAACTTCAACTCGATCGCCGCGCGGGCGACCAAGCGTTACCGGCTCAGCTTGCAGTACCATATCGTTCGACAGTGTAAACACAAAGGCGTCGTCTCCTTGGAGCTTGATAGCAGCCAGTGGTAGTAGGGTAGGACCTTCGGCGATATCGTCGCTTAAGCGATCGACACTAAAGGTTACCCGGACAGTATTACCACTCAGGAGTTCAGTGGCGGTACTTTGGATTTTCACTTCTACCTTACCTGTGCTTGGTGAGATAGTGGGAGCGATTGCGCTTATAGTACCTTCAAACTGCCCGTCAAGTAGCACAGTGTCCCCAACTGTCACCTGTGCACGTTCTGCTTCAGTGAGAAAGATGGTCACCTCAAAGGCGCTCGTGTTTGAAACGGTTGCAATGGGAGTGCTGATACCCACGTACTGACCAAGCTTAGCTGGTACAGCTGAAACAGTGCCTTGTAGAGGGGAGGTAAGGATGGTTTTGTTATACGATGCTTGAGCGGCACGTAGAGACCCGAGTGCTTGTTTAATCTGAGCGTTTGCGGTTGAAACTTCGCTAGTGGTTCCACCAAGACGAGCTTTCTCGATAGTTTCTGTAGCGGCATCGATCTGATTTTCGATAGAGCTCAGAGTACCAGAACTAGCAGCCACTTGCCCTTGTACTTGACTGAGTGTAGCAAGATATTGATCGGCTACTGGTTCAAATACTTCATCGTTGTTATTAACAACGATAATACGTTGGCGAAGCGTGTCGATGAGTGTATTGAAATTACTAAGCAACTCTCGAGCTTCAGCAGTAACACTTACAATCTCTTCCCAGGTGTTGGCGCCTTGGGCACGCTGTTGGAAACTAGTGAGGTTGTCATTGAGATAATCAAACGAACGATCAATGATACGGTTAGCCTGCGCTTCTTCACCATCCATAAAGCCTGGTGTTGTATATGCACTCTCTGGATCGGCGACGATGCTATCGAGGTTGTTATACAAAATGTTCGTAAACGTACTTGCCATTGAAGCGAGTGAGGTTTCAGCTGAGTCATAGACTGACTGCAAATTTTCCTCAGCTTCACTGACGGAGACATTACTAATCTCTGCTGACGCTAAGGCCGCTTCATACGCACCCTCAGCCTGGAGGAGGGAAGCGTATTGTGAGGAGTTTTCTAATCTTGCTATGACCGTGCCGACACCTACAGTGTCACCTAGTGAGACGTTAAGTGTCTCGATACGACCTGACGCTTCACTGACGATCTCGACCTCACTGTCTGCAGCTACAGTACCAAGGTATTCTGCTCCCACATTGCCTTGTAACGCAGCTATACTCTGCAGTTCAACCACTGGTAGTTGGCGGTCTAAAGAGGCCGGTTCTGGCTCTTCTTCACTTAAAAAGCTGACAGTCGCTATACCTACCGTCACAACAATAACGGACACTATAAGATGCCTCCGTCCCAATTTTCGTTTTGGGTTAAAGTAGCTCATAAAGTCTGCCAGTACGCTCAATAGTAGTTCAATCATATACTTGTTTAATTAATGGCAGAAAAATACTACTTAAATTATTATTTGTCAATAGTTTGGCAGCTGAGGCACACGTGCTAAACTAACGGAGTATGTTTGGAAAAGTAAAGAATTTTGCGATGAAAAAGTTGCTCGAAAAGCAACTAAAAGATGTGCCTGAGGATCAGCGCGCTATGATCATGACCATGATTGAGAAAGACCCAGCTCTTTTTGAGAAAATTGCTAAAGAATTACAAGCTGAGATGAAAGCCAATGGCAACAACCAGATGGCAGCCGCTCAAAAAGTACTCCCTAAGTATCAGACTGAGATTATGAAGATCATGCCGCCGGAGATGAAAGAGCAGCTGATCAAGATGCAGATGGGTTCACAAGGGCAATTCAACCCGAACGGAACTATTCGCAACTAGTAACTATCAACAGGAAGGCCACGGCGTAGCCGCGGCTTTTTGATATACTGCAAACATGAGCAAAAAAATATTTATACTCCTTGGACACCCTGATAAAGACACGTACAGCGGTGCTGTAGCTGATACCTACCAAGAAGCTGCCACCCAAGCTGGACATGAAGTCTCACGTGCCAACATCGGTGAACTACAGTTTGATCCGATCCTCCATAAAGGGTACAAAGAAATTCAACACCTCGAACCTGACTTGGTGGCAGTACAAGATGAGATACGTAATGCCGACCACATCGTGGTGATCTATCCCAACTGGTGGGTGACTATGCCAGCAATCCTCAAAGGCTTCTTTGACCGCACGTGGTTACCTGGGTTTGCCTTCAATTTCAATAAAGAAACCAAGAAGATAGAACAGCACCTCAAAGGAAAAACCGGGCGGGTCATTGTGCTCTCCGGAACGCACACCTTTTTTCAAACCTGGTGGAAGTTTGGTGACTTCACGAACGAGATCCAGCACGGAATCCTCGGGTTTGCAGGTATCAAAACCAATATTTCAGTGTATGGTCCCTGTGAAAAAGTTGATGACACGTGTCGAGACAATTGGCTTAAAGAGGTTGCGCTGTTAGCAAAAAAAGCCTTGTAGCATGGTCACAAGCCATCGGCAGAGCGTAGACTGAGTCATATGAAATGGCTATGGGGAGCTGTTGAAGAAACATTACCGGTAGTGCTTTTTTTTGTTGTACAGCAACAAACCGATTTTCTGACGGGGGTGGCAGTCATGCTAGTAGCCACTTTTATACTTCTCGTCCTGGCCTACCTGGCCGGTCAAGCCCTACCAAAGTTTGCTGTGGTAAGTACTCTCGGTCTCACCACCTTTGCGTTGCCGACACTGATAACAGGGGACAGTAGCTACTTTCAGCTCTCAGACACCATCCTCGATGGTGTCTTAGCTATCGCGTTACTCCTTAGTGCTGCCTACAAGCGCCCCTTGCTCAAACCTTTGTTTGAACAGATATTTGCTATCACTGACCACGCGTGGCAAGTACTGACTATCAGGTGGGGGTTGCTTTTTTTACTCCTCGCTATCCTAAACGAAGCTATTCGCCTCACGTACGATACGGAAGTCTGGTCGCTCTTCAAACTTATTTCAACTATTGGGATTGTTGTGTTTGGCTGCTACCAGTTCACGCTCTCAAGACGTTACCGCTTAGGAGGCCAATCAAACGCACTCGGTTTACGTACTAAATGAAACTAGGACAAACCTAATTCTTGTGACAAAGGGAGTTAAAAATGCTACGCTACTGCGCATATATTTACTACAAAAGTATAATTATTGTAGTTGCGTAATTCATTAGAACTCATCATATGTCATTATCTGTAGGAATCGTAGGGCTGCCGAATGTCGGGAAATCGACGTTATTTAATGCGCTTACTAAAAAAGAAGTATTAATGGCAAACTACCCCTTTGCCACTATCGACCCGTCTGTCGGTGTAGTACCGGTTCCTGATAACCGCTTGCAAACCTTAGCTGCCCTTTCTGGAAGTGCTGAAGTTATCCCGGCTGTTATCGAGTTCGTCGACATCGCTGGCTTAGTAAAAGGAGCTTCGGCTGGAGAAGGCCTTGGGAATAAATTTCTTTCCAATATCCGAGAAGTGGACTTGATCGCTGAAGTAGTGCGTATCTTTGAGGATGAAGACATTCACCACGTTAGCGGAGCCGTCGATCCACTCTCTGACATCGAAGTCATTAACCTAGAGCTCATTATGGCTGACTCTGAGACCGTGTCTAAGCGCCTCGGCTCAGTAGAACGCGATGCTAAGCGAGGGGACAAGACGGCTGCCACCGAACAGCAGGTGCTTACGCGACTACTTCCACACTTAGAAGGAGGGAAATTAGCAAACAGTCTGGAGATGAGCGATGAGGAGCGGGAGGTGGTTAAAGGTTTGCATCTACTCACCATGAAGCAGTTTTTGTACATTTGTAATCGCAAGAATGGGGCCTTTAACTTTGATGAACAAAACGATGAACGATGGCAGGAACTATTGGAGTTTTTTGAGTCGACGAACGCTGAGTATATAGTCGTTGACGCCGGCGTTGAGCATGAACTTAAAGACCTAGGAGAAGATGAGAAGACCGAATTTCGTCGCGAGTACGGCGCGCAAGACAGTGGGATCGATAGTCTTATCAGAGCTGCGTATCACCGTCTGGGACTTATGAGCTTTTACACCACAGGTGAAAAAGAAACTCGGGCGTGGACTATCAAACAGGGAAGTACAGCACCAGTAGCGGGTGCTACCATCCATACTGACTTCAAAGATAAGTTTATCCGAGCGCAGGTAGTGTCGTTGCAGGACCTGGTAGAGGCTGGCAGTAAGGCAGCTGCGAAAGATGCTGGAAAGATGCGCACAGAAGGCAAAGAATACATCGTGCAAGATAGTGACGTTATCGAGTTTATGCACTCGTAGGCTATGGACAATCAGTTTCGGACAATAGCTACGCATACAGCCTATCTTGCGTACAAACAAAATGGTGGACTAGAGGATGGCTGTCGTCTCTGCGAAAAAGAACCTCTGCAAACCTATAATTATTGGAAGCTAGTAGAAAACGGGTTTCCCTACGACAGAGTTGCCAGCAAGCACACGATGCTCATACCTAAACGACACGCCGCGGAAGACGCCTTAACAGAAGCTGAACTGAAAGAACTAAAGAGCATTAAGCGTTCAGATGAGCTGCAGCACTATGATGTCATGCTTGAAACAACCACCTCAAACAGCAACATCCCAGATCATTACCACTTGCACCTTTTGGTAGCGAAGAGTGAGTAGTTGAGTGAACATACACTATAAGTAAGAGTGGAAGTCATAAGCGCGCCCGTAGGGCGCGCTTATGTTTTAACTACCTTCGCTTGGTGGGTTGGCTCGCTGCACTGGACTGACTACGTTGGGGTTCCACTCAGCGGTAATCTCACCATGCTGGCTTTCAAAGTTTTTGAGTTCGTGTTCTAAGTACTGCACAAGGCGTTTAGCGTGCCCGGGAGTAAGGGAATACACTTGTGCTTGGCCGCCAGAGCTGATGCCCATAACAAAGTATTCGGGGCTGTATCCGACTTTAATATTTTCTGCTAAGAGTTTGGGTGCTTTTTTCAAATCATCTGGTTTCATATGTCTACTAGTGTACCAGAGAAGCCAAAAAGCTTGAAATTATTAAAAATAAGCATAGTATGCTCATTATTACTCTAATAATCGTTTAACTATGAAAAAAATCACTATTGGTGGCTTCATGCTTGCGGCACTGTTTGTGGTCCTACCACAGAGTGCTGACGCTGCGTGTTTCTACCCAAACTTTGAAGACCGCAATAGTCGGTGTGTCGCACCTGACTATAACAGCGGGCGAACCAACAACTATTTGTACCAGACCCCGACTCCCAACATTGGCCACATCAGTCCTGCGTACTATGGTAACACCTACCAATCACAGCTAACATACATCAACGAGCTACAACAACTGCTTGCTCGATTGCAAGAATTGCGAGCTCAGCAAAATGCGTATGTGTACACGTATACGTATCCACAAACCTACACGTCGTACAACTCAAGCAATAACAGCCGTCTTAGCGTCAGCACGGAACGTGCTACAGATATCGACGAAGACAGCGCTGAACTCAATGGTGAAATCGATTTCAACCGTGAAGATGAAGCTGAGGTGTGGTTTCAGTGGGGCGAGTCACGTAATGACCTCGATGAAGATACGCGTCGCGAAGATATCGATGAAGACGATGATGAAAATTTCTCTGCCCGTATTGATGACCTAGACGAGGACGAGACCTACTACTTCCGAGCGGTAGCACGAGACGAAGATGGACGACGCACGTACGGAGCAATTCGCAGCTTTACTACTGACGATGACCGCGACTACCGTGACGATGAGCCAGAAATAGAGACTGAAGACGCGGAAGACATCAGAGATGACTCGGCTGAACTCTACGGTGAGCTCGATATGAAAGATTTTGACGACGGTATCGCGTTCTTTGTCTACGGTGAAGACGAAGACCAGGTGAAAGACGTTGAAGATGACTACGATGAGTACCGAGATGTTGATGAAGATGGTGACGATCTCCAGAAGGTGTTTATTGATGACAACATTGATGGTTCGATCGACGCCCGAGCAGACATACGAGGACTTGATGACGATACAGACATCTACTTTGCGTTCTGTGTTGAATATGAAGATGAAGACGATGATGAAGTCATCATGTGTGGTGATGTAGAAGAATTCACTACTGACGACTAAAACAACTACTCAACCCACAACAACACTACATACGCTTGTATGTAGTGTTGTTTGTTGTACTATGGTTTACAGAAGTTATCTTGTAACAAACATGAACTGCTAAATGATGAGTATATCGACCAGAACAACCAGGGAAGAGATTGCTGAAATCAGACGTCGTCTTGCCAGCGAACCACCATCTCGTTGTACCTGTCCGCCAGCCACTACGTTTTGGGAGGTGTCAAAATTTCGCCAAGCGGGCCAGACAGTTCACAACAATGTCCCTTACGGTCCGTTTTCTGATCGGTGTAAGGTGCATGGATTCTGTGCTGAGGCTCTTGGTGAACTAGCGCACGAATCGTTTCTGCGGTAGTCGAGTTTTGTTTTCAGCTCGAGTACACAACCAGTAGCGCGCACTTAAGAGTGCGCGTTTTGTGCTAGGTTACAAACACAACAAACTAAGACGATAAGGTTGCTTTCTTGTATAATAGTTATAAAGTATAGAGATATGAATACTCACACACCAAAACACTTTGTTTTGCAGCTTGGAGCCCTCATAAGTCTCTACGTATCACTTACAGCTCTCTTACTGCTACTCTTTAGTCTGATCAACATCACGTTTCCCGACGCAGCAGAGTCGTATTACAAGTATGACTCGGCTCAAGGGACGGCTCGGGGAGCAATCGCCACCCTCATCGTCTTTTTCCCTACCTATGTGCTCCTGACGAGACTGACAAACCAGCAACGGCGGCGGGAAACAGCCGGAGACTATACAACTCTGGCTCGTTGGATGATCTACCTTTCGTTATTGGTAGGTGGTGTGATTTTGCTCGCCGATCTAGTGACGCTCATCATGTACTTCCTCAATGGTGAGATGACCACTCGCCTTCTTCTTAAAGTAGGAGCTTTGCTGGTAGTGATTGGGGCGGCTTTTTCATACTACCTCCTCGACATACGACGTTACTTTACTACCCGGATTGCGCGATCACTCTACTGTGGACTCGGCGCGAGTGTCATGGTCACTGCAGCTATTGTATGGGGTTTTACCACAATCGAAACACCGAGCGAAGTACGGGAGACCAGGCTCGACGAGCAGCAGGTCACCGATCTAAGAGACATTGAATGGCGGATTGAAGAATACTACCGTTCCAACGAGCGTTTGCCTGAAACACTCGAATTGGCGTATACAGTCGGTACTGCACCAACAGCACCAGAAGATCGCCCAAGCTATTCGTATGACGCCACTGGTGACGTAACCTACGAACTGTGTGCCACATTTGCCACCAACAGTGCCCGCAATATGCCTGCGCCTCGCTTCACTGAGAATTACAGCTGGGAACATGAAGAGGGTGAGTGGTGTTTTGAGAGAGCTGTTACTCGGAATGAACCCTAATATGCAAGATTTATACCTGCTATTTGACTTTGATGGTGTGATTGGCAATACCTGGGACGTATTTTTAGAGGCACTTATTCATAACGATGAGTTTAAAACTAAGGAAGAAGCAGTCGCAGCGGTAAATACATATTTTGCGAATAAGCCAAACCATAGCAAAGCCCACTCTTTATCAAAAGAGGAGCTACACAAAATGTCCCAACAGCGTATTGCAACGGGGACTTTTATCAATGAAAATGGATTCGAGTTGTTTGATGATTTCGTGAAAGAAATTGAAAAGTTTGAAACTAAACATAAAGCTATTGTTTCCACCGGTTCGTTAGTCTACCTTGAGCCCGCTTTAGCGAGAACTAATATTCGTCCCACGCATATTTTAGGCTTTGAAGATCATCATTCTAAAGAAGAAAAGATTAACCAGATATGCAACGACTGGAAATGTAATATAGAAGATGTGTATTATTTTACCGACAGTCTGGCTGATGTTCTGGAACTTAAAGACCATATAGCAAAGGACAAGCTGATCGGTGTGAGTTGGGGATTTTGTTCTAAAGAACAACTGCTATCTGAGCTAGCAGAAGAATGCATACTCGATACCGCTGCAGATATGAGTGAGGTACTTCCTTAGCACGTTTTATTTTGAATTTTAAAGTAGTGTCACTTATAAGACTTCTATTGCCCGACAAGAGATGCTATCGTTCCGCAAACAGTCCCTGACCTTTGCCTAAAGTCAACAGTGGAGATGTGAATGCGGTTCTTCAACACGATCAAAATTTGTTCTGCGTGCGACACCTGGCTCGATGAGCATGATTCGGAAAACGAATGTCTACGCTGTGGTGATACAGAACAAGAGTTGGTGCTAGCTATTTGTACCTACTTGTTGATAGCTGCTAATGTAGAACTTCGAGTAGGGCGGATGCGAATACACCGCGACGACTGTGACGTACATATCCGCAGTCGGTTTCCGATTGTTTTCTGAAGGCGCGCCGCTAGCAGCGCGCCTTTGACATTTTCACTATCTTCTACATAATGAACAGATCTTAACAAGCGTAATGGTCAGCGTAGTGTATGCATAAAAAGTTTGATAGCAGTGAGATAGAAAAGAAATGGCAGACGAAATGGAACCAGGATGAACTATATACAGCTGGTGAGCGGGACTCAAGCAAAGAAAAAGAGTACGTGCTCGTTGAACTTCCATACCCTTCAGGAAACCTTCACATCGGCCACTGGTACGCCTTTGCTGTACCCGATATCTATGTCCGTTATCGCCGGATGACAGGAGTACAGACTATCTATCCGATGGGTTTTGACGCGTTTGGCCTACCGGCAGAGAACGCTGCTATTAAGCGTGATATCAATCCGCGGGAGTGGACTGAAAGTAATATCGATTATATGAAAACACAGCTTGCCTCTATGGGTAATGCGTTTTCATGGGACAAGACTGCCTCTACCATCGATCCTGACTATTATCGCTGGACACAGTGGATGTTTACTCAATTTTTTGAGCATGACATTGCGTATCGCGGCAGAGGCAAAGTAAATTGGTGTCCAGGCTGCAACACTGTTATAGCTAATGAACAAGTGCTTGCTGATAGTACCTGTGAACGATGCGGTAATGAAGTAGAGAAAAAAGACATGCCCCAGTGGATGCTCCGTATCACTGACTACGCTGATGCCTTGGTAGACGATCTTGAACCACTTAATTGGCCTGAAAACATAAAGGATGCGCAAAGGAACTGGATCGGCCGCTCCGAGGGTGCCGAGATAGATTTTACTCTTTCAACAGGCGACACGGTCACTGTCTTTACCACCCGTCCAGACACACTGTATGGAGCTACCTACATGGTCTTAGCGCCGGAACACCCGCTGGTAGCTAAAAACATGGAAAATATCACGAACTGGGGCGATGTTGCCGCCTATGTAGACGAATCCAAGAAAAAAGCCGAGCAAGACAGACTGGACGCTACGAAAGAAAAAACTGGCGTACAACTAGAAGGCATGACCGCAACAAACCCAGCTAACGGAGAAGACATCCCGGTTTTCATTGCCGACTATGTGCTGGCAAGTTATGGCACCGGCGCCATCATGGCGGTACCAGCTCATGACGAGCGAGATAATGAGTTTGCCAAGAAGTTCGAACTTGAAATTAGACAAGTTATTGCTCCGCTGTTTTATGGCGAAGGTAAAGATGCACCAATGGAGAATGTGGAGACTAACCCCTCTCGTGACTGTATTGATATCATCATCGAACATCCAACAAACGACACCTTCTTGTTGCAACGAGAAAAAGACGGTGACAGAGACTTGGTACATTTTGTTGGAGGAGGCACGGACGGTGAAGATGATTTGTTAACTGTTAAACGTGAACTTTTAGAAGAAACAGGCTTTTCAGAGTTTGAATTTGTAAATGAAAAGCCTGTTTTCCGGACTCAATCTATTGGCTATCGCCACAGCAAAGGCATCAACCAGCAAGGAATCTCTGGCTTTTATCATGTGAAGCTTACTAGTCTTGAACAAGCTCCGTCAGAAATCGAAGAAGGGAAGCACACGGTAGAGTGGGTAGCAAAAGATGATGTGACGAAATTAATAACCTGGAAATGGCATGCTAGAGCATGGGATGCGTATTTTCGAAATGTTATTCACACGGGTACCGGCACCATTGTTCATTCTGCTGAATTTAACGGCTTGAACTCAGAAGACGCCAAAGAAGCTATCGTAAAGAAAGTAGGCGGGCGGATGACTAATACGTATCGGCTGCGCGATTGGTCGGTAGGTCGTCAACGTTATTGGGGTGTGCCGATTCCGATTGTCTACGACCCGGAAGGCACAGCTCACCCAGTTCCTCAGGAACATTTACCATGGACACTACCAGACGATGTTGATTTCAGACCAACCGGTGAAGCACCACTGGCTAAAAGTGCAGGACTCAAAGAACGCACTGAACGTATTTTTGGAGCTGGCTGGACACCCGAGGTAGAAACTATGGATACGTTTGTGGACTCGTCTTGGTATTTCTTGCGTTACATCGACAACCAATGTGAAGATGCTCCGGCTTCACTTGAAGCGCAAAGAGATTGGATGCCAGTAGACCTGTACTTCGGTGGTGCTGAACATACCACTATGCACTTACTATACTCACGTTTCTGGCAAAAAGCGTTGCATACACTCGGACTCGTGGCTCACCATGAACCATATCAGAGGCGACTTAACCGTGGACTTATCCTTGGTCCTGACGGTAATAAAATGAGCAAAAGCAAAGGCAACGTGATCGACCCAGATGAACAAGTAGCTCGTGTTGGGTCTGACACAGTAAAAATGTACCTAGCGTTTATGGGACCGTATGGGGAAGTGGTTAACTATCCGTGGGATATGGGTGGTATTGCTGGTATTCGTCGCTTTCTAGAAAAAGTTAACGGTTTAGCTGACCATATTAGTGAGCAAGAACCACTTGAGGTTACGAAGTTAGTTCATAGAACTACTGCAAAAGTTCGTCGTGATATTGTTGAATTTAAATTTAACACTGCCATAAGTGCAATGATGGAGCTAGCAAATACAGTCGAAAAGACCGGACTAACGCAAGACAGTTACCTAACCTTCCTCAAACTCCTGGCGCCGTTTGCACCGCACTTAAGTGAAGAGCTGTGGCACAGTGTGGGCAACACCACCTCAATACACCTCGAGGCGTTTCCGGAGGCTGATCAGGCCATGCTCGTAGTAGATGAAGTTACTATCGGTGTGCAGGTAAACGGCAAGCACCGAGGAAGCATCACCCTAGCTCCAACAGCAGAGGAGGAAGAGGCAATGGCCGCCGCTAAAGAGGCACCGACGGTTGCGAAATGGCTTGAAGCGGAGCCCAAGAAGGTGATCTACATACCGGGGAAGATCCTAAACATCGTAGTGTAGTGCTTGATTACACTATGTAGTTGACACTTGTCAAACCACATGTTACAAATATCGTATCTTAATGGAGGTTCAGCTAAGTGCTGATTTATATTGGAATTATGATTTCGTTTAAACCAAAACAGATTACAAAGAAATTACTCGCTACCTTACCAGAGCGAGCGCGTGACGTGCTTACAAAGCGCTATGGTCTTGGAGCAGATGGAGAAAAACACACCCTTGAAGCAATAGGGCAGTCATACGGTATCACTCGGGAACGAGTGCGTCAGATCGAAAATCACGGTATTAGCAGTATTCAGAAATCAGACTCGTACGAAGAGTACGTACCGATTTTTGATGAGCTTACCCGCGTGATCAAAGAGCTTGGTGGTGGACTGGTTGCTGAACACGTATTGCTTGAAGAAATATCGAACGATCCAAAACTACGAAATCACATTTACTTCTTACTCATGGTCGGCCAACCATTTTACCGCTCAAAAGAGAGTAGTGGGTATGAACATCGTTGGTATACCGAACGCGAAGTTGCTGACACTGTGGAACTAGCACTCAAGAACCTCTACAAATCTATCAATAAAGACGAACTCATCTCAGAAGAAGAAATCTTGAATCGTTTTCGTGATGAGTTGATCGAAATAGCTGAAAAACATGACGAGCAAGTGCTCAAGCGATGGCTCACTGTTTCTAAAAAAATCGATCGCAACCCACTGGGAGAGTGGGGTGATGCCGCCAGCCCAAACGTGCGTGTAAAGGGTATCCGAGACTACGCATATCTAGTTGTGAAGCGCCATGGTTCACCGATGCACTTTAGAGAAGTAGCTGACGCTATTAAGGAGCTCTTTGGCAAGAAAGCACATACTGCCACTACCCATAACGAACTGATCAAGGATGAGCGATTTGTACTCGTTGGACGAGGACTCTATGCTCTGACTGAGTGGGGATACAGTGCTGGAGTCGTGAAAGAAGTACTACTTGAAATCCTCCAAAAATATGGACCACTCTCACGTGAAGAGATAATCGATAAAGTTCGTAAAGAACGCTACGTGAAAGACAACACTATCGTCGTTAACCTACAAGACAACAATCTTTTTAGACGCCTCCCTAACGGTGCGTACTCAGTGATCGAGTAATAGGTTTGACTTATCCAAAACTGGCGCCAATGACGAAGTCATCGGCGCCGGTTTTGTAGTACAATTAAAGAAATGGATATAAGTAAGATCCCAATTCTTGGTTGGATACTCGGTGAACTTGATAATAACGCTATCGGCTACGGTAGTTTTTTAGCTGTAGTAGGGATTGTCTTTTTTGTAGTTGTATTAGGGAGTATCGGAGTCTCGCAAAGCTCCGTGGTGAGCTGGCTCTTTTATACCGCCCCAATCTGGCTTCCATACTTGACCTTCATCCTTTTTTTCAATAAATGGGTAGAGTGGGTCAGAGCTCGTAATGTATGGACCGGAGGCAGGGTAGTGCTGCGCATCATGCTCCCACCCGAAGTGATGAAATCTCCTGAAGCGATGGAAATCTTTTTTCACCAAGTATTTCTCTCAGGTGCAGCCGACAACTTATGGCAAGTGTACATAGACGGGAAGCATGCTCCCATAGTGAGCTATGAAATAGTTTCTCGTGGCGGTGATATAAATTTTTATATCACAGTACCAGAAAAACCAGCCCAACTTCTTAAAGACAACTTGTACGCTCAGTATCCGGGCATCAGTGTACAAGAAGTTTCGCTTGACTACACAGCTGAAATACCAAACGATCTGGACGGTTGGGACTTTGTTAGTTTTCACATGAACAAGAAAAAAGACTCTCATTTTCCAATTAAGAGCTACATAGATATGGGACTGGACAAATTGCCGAAAGAGGAAGAAAAAAATGACCCGATTACGCCACTACTAGAAGCCATGAGTACAATTAATCCTGGTCACCAGATGTGGGTCCAGATCCTAACAAAAGCTCATCGTACCTACAACTGGAAAGAGGGGTCTCTTAAAAAAGGCAAAGAGTGGACAGAAGACGCTAAAGCTACTATCGATAAGATCATGCAACGTGACCCTGGTTCGAAGAAAGGCTCTATCGAAGAAGAAGGGAATCCGCGATTGACCCCTGGGGAGCGCAGTGGGGTAGAAAGTATGGAACGACACTTATCGAAAACTCCGCATGATGTAGCGATCCGTTGGTGCTACATGTCTCCCCCTGACTCAAAATTTGACGCTTCAAACATCCCTAAAATGCTTCGAGCTCTCGCTCAAACCGAGGTCAAAGGTGGTAACGGGATCGGGATGAAGTGGCGTACTGACTTCAACTACCACTGGTTCTCCGACCCCTTCGGTACGAAACTACCGCAACTAAAAAAGGCGGAACTAAAAGAGTACAAGCGTCGTGTTTTGTACCCTAAGAGCAGCGCGATGGGTTTCAAAACCTTTTCTGCTGAGGAACTAGCCACCTTGTATCACTTCCCAGGCACAGTGGCGCTCACGCCAACCCTCAATCGAGTTGGCTCTACCCAAGGTCAGGCACCAAACAATCTCCCAACTGGTATACTACCGCGGTAGCCTTGAATATTATGAATGAGTACTCTACCGAATCAACAGATACGCCAGGTGACACCACAACCCCTACACAACCACAGCGGACCAGCTTAGGGCTACTATCCTTAATAGTTAGTCTCGTAGTCATTACCCTCATCATAGCCACGGCTTTTGTAGTGTTTTTAGCTACACCATTTAAAGATGTCTTTCCAACCCAGTTCGAAGTGACTGCCGGTATGTCGGTACAAGAGATTGCTGAAAAAGCAGCGCGTGAACAGCTCGTTCGCTCAGATTTCTTACTCTACACCGCTTTGAGCGCCTTACACGACCCCACTAACATCCACGCTGGTACCTATACATTTACTGACCCAGCCAATGTACTTGAGGTAGCAGCCCAGATAGCAAGCATGGAGACAGAACTAGAGCTCGTACGCGTTACGTTTCCTGAGGGGATCCGAGCAGCCGACATGGCCTCAATCGTAGCTGACGTCAGTGACAGCATTGATCGTGCTGACTACGAAGAGCAGGCACAGCCATATGAAGGCTATCTGTTCCCTGAAACGTACTACATTCCTCCCAGCATGACAGCAGCTGAACTGATCATACTGCAACGAGCCACGTTTGTTGAGAATACTGAGATGCTTTCCTTGAGTAATGCCAGCAGTTCGCTCACTGAACGTGACGTTGTCACACTGGCTTCTATAGTTGAGCGGGAAGCCAACGACGAAGAAAGCATGCGGATGGTAGCAGGGATCTTTCTCAATAGGCTTGCTATCGGTATGGCACTGCAGGCTGACGCTTCAATCGAGTACGTTCTTGACAGACCTATAAATGAACTTAGGGCAGGGGAGTTGGCTCTCAACCTACGTGAGCTTGATTCACCGTACAACACCTACCTCTACGCTGACTTGCCACCAACACCAATTGGCAACCCTGGTCTCCAGGCGTTGACAGCTGTCGTTGATCCGACGCCATCACCATATCTGTACTATATTACAGGGAATGACGGTCGATTTTATTATGCTGAGACTCTCGATCAGCACAACGCGAATATTGCACGATACTTACGCTAATGCTAGCGTACGGATATGAATAAGCAGCAGACTGTGTTTGTAGGACTATCTGGAGGGGTAGATTCCTCGGTGGCAGCCCTTCGACTTAAACGTCAAGGCTATAATGTCGTCGGTGTCTTCATAAAAGTCTGGCACCCAGAGTGGCTCGTATGTAACTGGGAGCAAGAGCGACTCGACGCAATGCGAGTAGCGGCGAAGCTTGATATCCCGTTTCTTACGTGTGATGCAGAAGCGGCGTATCGAGATGATGTGGCTGACTATTTTATAACAGAATACCAAGCTGGGCGCACTCCAAACCCAGACGTAATGTGCAACAAATACGTGAAATTTGGGCGTTTTCTTGAGTTTGCACAGGCGCACGGAGCCGACTATATTGCAACCGGCCACTATGCGCAGAGGGTTGATACTGACAGTGGAGTAGAACTACACCGGGGTGTCGACACTGCTAAAGACCAGACCTACTTTCTGTGGACACTGACACAAGAGCAACTGAGTAAA
>Ga0136601_1000104_pt1 | contig 42360 bp, 77 predicted proteins | sample AntRauMFilla2699_FD_181020 | JGI IMG/M metagenome (GOLD analysis project Ga0136601, IMG submission 181020) | Saline lake microbial communities from Rauer Islands, Antarctica - Metagenome Filla 2 #699 | ecosystem: Environmental > Aquatic > Non-marine Saline and Alkaline > Saline | place...
CCCCAACAATTTATCAAGAAATACCCCAGTCATAACTAATGTTATTATGCATCCTATAAGCATTAATATTATCCCAATGAGTATTAATGTGATTGGGGGATTAGATACCCAGAGCCAATAAATATATGGACCCACCCACCCAACAATATTCAATAATAATAGTATAGTTGTTGTAATGGTGTAGTTATCTAATGGACTACCTATGAATGGGTCTTTCTGTAAAAAACGTCTATATGTATATAACATTATTTTATATTTTCCTTATACTACTATCATAATTTACGTTTATATTCCTTAAATAATACCTCATGGTATACTTCAATTCCTTCCTTATAAATTCTATCCATCTTCTCCCTATCAATATCCATAAGAAGTTCTATATAATTCAATGTTTGTTCACATTGATAGTCACTACTAAGATAATGTGCATAAGATACAGCATTAAACACTAATACCCTATCAATGAAGAAATCTAATGAACATTCAAATGGGTAATTAATCTCGATATCATAATTATAGTTTTCATGTTTGGAAATAGTATGAAGAATAGTTCTCAAATACTTTAACTGTGTATGTGAATCTAATTCAATGCGTGTGGTATCACCAAAAAAAACATCATATATCATATCATAATTCTTATTAATATATCTGTATAGTAAAATAATATACACCACATCAACTCTACTGTCAACTGGTATAGCATCTGGTATTAAATCTCTATATCCCGGAAGCACACATCTTTATTCTTAAATCAGTATACACACCTTTAACACGAGATATAGCATTAAATTCCTTCTCACCATTAATAATAAAATGATAAAATAAACAACCATAAATCACCGTGGTAACTAACAAGAAACGTACTATTACATAATATAAAAATTCTGGGGGAATTAAATAATATAATAAACATGTTGTAAAATAAGATAGAATAAGATACCCATAAGTTAAAACCCAACTTAACCTAAAATTAATAGTTACACCATCACGTGTAGTATAATAAACCAATACTGGCTTAGTCTTACTATTATAAACATGTAATAACTTAATATATGTGAATAACTTCATTTTGACCAATCTCCAAACTCCAAACCATAAATATAACTCTTCACATGCTTACCACTATGACCCCTAATAACAGATATGAACTTAATATACTCATCCCTTGTTAATACTGTACGCCAATAAAACATTGCATATGCCGTAGAATCCCGTAATGACTTGTAACTACACTCATCATATCCTAACATCATATCAATCCATATCAATGCATAATCATCAGTAGGTAATGAATATGATGAAAAATAATGACCACCCGAAACTAAAAAATTAATATATTCATTTTGATAAGTACCATCAAAATTTAACCAAAAAGTACCCGAATCATATAACCGTCTTAATCGTAAAGCATTCTTAAAAGAAATACCCCTACAATTAATACTATTATATTCTACCAAACTACCATTAATAACAGGATAAGGACCATTAAATCGCCTATCAAGATTTAAAAAACTATACATTAAATTACAATAAAATAAGGTTACAATCAATAAAAACATAATCCATATTATTGCGGGATTTAACCAAGATGTCATTGCATATACTAATAATAATACAATAATATATACAATCGTTAATACCAATTTATAATCAACAACTTTAGAAAAATACTTAATCGTGATAGGTTCAATATTCCTATGATAAGTATATAATAATCGCATGTATGTGAATATAGTCATAAAACATAATATACCATCAATACCTACAATAATCAAATTTTTGCCGAAAAAAATTATCAATACCATCCAATACCATTATATACAACCCATACCATATACACAATCAACAAACTTAATCGTCAGAATAGTATTCAATAGTGAAAAGGTCTAATAATAATCATTATCATCTGTACATGATTCTGTTGAGCCACGGGGTACGGGGGGTTGTCAAGAGAAAAAATAAAGTTTTTTTTATTTTCCCAAACTTGTTTTTTAGATCGACATGTGCTAGGCCGACCCCCCACCGTAGCAGGGGGTTGACACATAGCCCCTATGCTGCTAGTGCTGTATCCTTCTTCACTTGCTTACCTTTAAGGTCTGCTCTACCCATGATAACATCAACAGCCGTTGCCGCTTGTGATGCTGCCGCCATGATTGCCTTATCATCCCCTCGCATAATCTCTAACCAGTGGCCAATGTATTGTAGATGATCCTTACGGATTCCCATATGAATACCCAGTTCAGCGGCAAGGAATGATGCACCAAGTTCGGCAACAAGTTCTTCAAATGCATATGGGTTAGACGTTTGGAACTTGTCGGCATTAGTCTTACGACGGTTTAAACGATCAGCACCACCAGTCCAATGAACTAATTCATGCATTGCAGTGGTATAATAATCAACCTCATCTGGGAATTGTCCCTTTGTTGGCATCTTAACCACATCCTGAGAGGGTATGAAGCATGCAACGTCACCACCTAACTGGTAGTCACACCCCATATCAATAACCGCTTGTATGCGTTCCTCTGCGGCCTGATGTGGTGTGAAGTCTTCATTTAGTTCTAATGCAGGTGGAGTCCAACCGTCAACATCCGAAGCGGCGAATACTTTAGCATCACTAAAGCCAATCAATACTTTCTTTGGATTGCCTGACAGATCGAATTCCGTTTTAGAGTTGACCATCATAGGTGCTAGGATTTTGATATGCTTTGAACCTTTGCGAACCTGTGCACCAAGTTTTTTCCACTGGCCATAACCAGAGAAGTTACCCCCACCTATCATCATAAGAAGTAGAGCATTCATACCGCGATATTCTTTACCAGTGCTTGGATTGATTGGCATACCAGTGAATACAGACCAAGGGCGAACCCAGTTAGTATCGGTTAAGCCAGACTCGATTGCTTCAATGATTTGGTCAGTAATTGTACGGCTAAGATCGTTTGACTTTGACATTTTTTAGACTCCGGTAGAGTTGATTTAAGATGTAATTATAATAGCATAGTGGCTGAGAAAGTCAACCACTAATGTCTATTATTTAGACGTAATTATAAACCCACTTGATAGCTTGCTCGACAATTTCGAGGTCGGTTTTATCGTCAAGAAAGTATAAAGTTTTCAGGGGTTCATCCCAAGCTTCACCAATCAAGGTAGCCCAACCACCATTAGCGGTTACGCTTTCCATTTTATTAATATCAACAATCTGGAATTTATTACCATTGATTGTGAATTCAAGATTTTTAGAAACTTTGACATTTGCAGTTTCACCAGACCAATTTGATTTATTAGTAGTAACAGTTGCCATGATAATGTTCCTGAGTTGCTTGTTGATATGAGTATATAATAGCACGATAGTTGATATCGTCAATCATTAATTCACTATAATTGTAAATTAAATATCTTGCATAGTTGTAAATTAGATGATACACTAGGTTGGCGGTTGGGGGAATGGAGTAGTATATAATAGCAGACATTAAAAAACCCGAAGACGCTTGCACGGCAACGGGTTTTAGTTAATGTTTAATATATCCCTTATAATTTAGATTGAGTTGAATACACCCCCTTAGCCTTAATGCTTGTTAGTTAATGTTAAACAGTTGCCGTGTTATATACTACCTTACACCAATATCCATGCCTACTGGCACCCGGATATCATGGAGATTATGCTCCACATGCTGCTACTGTCTGTTACTCACTACTGCTTTACTATGTGATAATTATACACTATCAGTTGCTATTGACAATAGCAACTAATTTACATAAAATGTGCACATCTTTTACTATTTTCATCAACGGTAGAAATAAAGAAATCCGTTGCGACATCAGCGTTTTCTGATTCGGGGTCTACATTAAGGTATACAAATGTTAAGGCTTTAATTGCCTCATCACGCTGTTCATTGGTTACCGTAGTAAGCCAGAATTCTCTACGGAATCGGTGAATTTCTTCAATGAGGTATTCGCCAGTTAGTGTCATTGGCTTATATCCTTCAGGGTCAGGGGTTGTACCTTCACTAATCATACTGTAACCTTATTGTTAAGAGTTGAGCCATTCGTCAAAGGATTTGATATACTCACCAGAACCTTTCATACATTCGACATAGATTTCGTAACGATCTTTTAAGTTTCCCATAATGTTTCCTTTATTAGAGTTGATTTAAGATGTAATTATAATAGCACAATGAGAGATAAAGTCAACCACTATTGTAAAAAAGGGGCCGAAGCCCCTATCAAAAATTGTTATCTTTTATTGGTTAAAGTGTTTGGTTCTGGTTTTGGTTCTGGGAATAATTCAAGAATGGCATTAGCTACTAGCCTAGCCGCCACAGGATTCATGTTGATAACCGAAGGTTCAAAGTCAGGTGAAATTGATTCAATCTTAACCTCACCATATCCTTCACCATCTGGTCCAACAGTAACGGATATATCATTACCTACAATTGTTATTGATTTTTCAACTTCATATGCCATAATGTTTTCCTGATTAGTGTGTATATGCCCACCATTATACAGTTTAATTTACAACTGTCAACAGTTATTCGTTACAATCTTCACATTCACCATCTTCAAGTACACAATTTTGACATTCTGGACATAAAACATCATCAAATTCAAAATGATCTTCCATGAATACTGTAAGTCCATTTTCATCATTATTAATGGTGAGTTTATATTGTTGGTGTTCATCACACTCAATGATTTTATAACTTTTAGGATTAGATATATTAAAATGTTGGTTGATAGCACTTTCTATTGCCATAAACGCTTCACAAGCTTCCCAAGGTGTTTTAAATCGTGATTCCTGTTTAGACTCACCTAACCGCATACATTGTAAAGCTTGATCACAAAATTGATCAATATCAAAATATTCAAGGTCTTCATCATCCAATTCATTACCGATTTTATTTCGGAATGTTTCAATTATCCATTCGAATGAATCATCGTTATCTGATTCTGGTTGTTCAGGAATAATAGGACCAAAATCAACTTCACCGAGGTTAGAATCAGACGCAATAGACAGCATATCATTAACCATACCATCTTCGGTTACGTTGTGTCCGGTTTGAATTCGTGTATAGTGGGCTGATCCACTGGCTTGTAGTTCGTCTGTAATGGTGCCTATATTTTCCACACCGTTTACATGTTCAATCAAATCATGAGCACCTAATGTTGCAGTACGGAAAACATATTGACTTCCATCAAAGGCTAAACCAATTTCACCAGATTGTTCATCTTCTTTACCAGTGAGAAATATTTCAGTAGTGCCTTTATCGAACATTGTTTAGACTCCGGTAGAGTTGATTTAAGATGTAATTATAATAGCACAATGGGAGATAAAGTCAACTATTTAGACTCGATGCCTAGCTGCTCATGGATATCGGCAACACATGTTTCGATATGGTCAGCCAGATCAGTCACAGGATAGCTTCTAGGGGCTGATAGGAATTTACGAACGATAGTGCTAACCTTTTGCTTGCTCATGTTCAAGCCGTTCAGTTCAAGCTTCAGAGCATGTTTCCAAGTAATTAAGGTAATCATCTTAACTACTTTCAATTCCTCATTGAAGTCATAAATTTGAACTTCTAGGTTAGGTGATAATGACATGTTATATTCCACGTGTTCTTTGATTTGATGGATACATTATGCACTACCAACTAAGGACTGTCAATAGTTATTTGTAAATTAAAAGTGTTGCATAGTTGTAAATTAGATGATACACTAGGTTGGCGGTTGGGGTAGTAGCTAGATATATTCAGCACCAAATCACAGGCATAAAAAAGGGGCCTAAGCCCCAATCTTTTTGAGTGTTTGTTATCCGTATTGTTTGTTTAGATCATTCCAGATTGTATGACAAAAATCATTGGCTGAATAGTTAGTAATAACGATCATTGGATCACCATCAGAACCGTTATTATAGATCAACCAGAAGAATCCACCATCAAACCTGATATAGTCTTCACCAGTTCCGGCCAACTCTGGACGTAGTTCAGTAAGCTTATCAGACGTTACCAGATCATCTTCACCGTCATTAATGGTGATAGTCTTACCAGCGTTAAGTAAAGCTGTAAGCAGTGCTGTAACGATTGGACGTTCGTGAGTTGGAAGGTATTCACTGTATGCAGTTGAGTTAGACATTTTACTCGTTTCCGTTGTTGTGTTGAGCCATAATTATAGCATTTATGGCTCAACTGTCAACAATTATTTAATGTCCCCCATTGAGTTCTATTTTAAGTTCCGAATGGTCAGCCTCAAATGATAGACCCTTTTCTACTAGGGCATATATGCCGTTATAGAATTCTTCACTATCATCATATCGAATTGCCATTACAGTATTGTTCATTATTCCTCCAAAGTAGTTATAATGGTGTCACAAGATGGGCATTTTGTCGTTACATCCCTGACCTGCTCCACATAAGTTGCGTCAATACCCATATGATAGCCACATTGGCATTCAAATACAAGAAGTGTATATTGATCGTTTTCAATACTGTTCAATTCTTTTGCCATTGTTACTATCCTTTTAAGTGGGTATGGCAATCATTATACAGTTTATTTTACAACTGTCAATGATTAAATTGTGACTAACCTACTTCTAGGTTAGTCCATTGTACGGCCTTACGGACGGTTTCAATATCAATCTCAGGTGCAACACTGTTACCATCGGCATCAGTACCCATGATAAGACCCTTACCAACTAAAGGTTGTGGGTATAAGCTTGGTGCTTTCCAAACTTTGGTTCCACTTTTCATAAGACCCTCATCATCAAGATAGATACCATCATCAGTTTCTTCACCATCTTCACATTCTGGACTATCTTCATATAATCCAATACCGAATGGTACGACTGTGAAAGTTGATACATCAATGATTGGATATATTGCGGTATAATCTCCAATCACGTCAACAGTCTCAATAGTGCGTGTTACTGGGTCAATCAGGATTCCGGTAGTTTTCATGGTATGCCTTTCTAAGTGGGTATGGCAATCATTATACAGTTTATTTTACAACTGTCAATAGATATACTGACAATTAGTAACCTTTCCAGTAACCATTCCAATTATGGCGAATTAGACGTATAGTATCAATCATAACGTCATTACCTTCAGGATTGATAAATTCAATGTTAATATGTTTACTTACCAGACGGTATGTGTTGCTGTACTCACAACCCACACCCCATAGTTCAAATGATTCACCATTATCGGTGGGTGCTGTCCATGTAGCCAGTTTAAATTCCTTACCCATTGGAATGGTATCAGGCCCAATGAAAGCACCATTAGAAGCTTTCACAAGCGTTTGAACATAGTACGTGGTATTGAAGTTATAATCATCGTGGTTTGATCGAGTGTTCATGATGTACCCTTAAATGATGGATTGGAATATTCGGGACGGTATTCTTTCAACCGCCCCGAATATTCCATTGTACTCTATATGTTTTCATTTGTCTATGATTATAGTTAGAAGAAAATACACCCCCTCAGCAAATAATATATGCTATAGTTTTTCCTAGGTAGTTAATGTTATCTTAGAAGCCGCTAGGCAGCTTCTAAGGGCTTTTCCTCATGGGGATAGATGCGTTTGCACCTGTAGTCAATATCGCCCCAATCGGCTTTGTACTTCTCATAGTTGGTAAGTCCATTTACTATGTACCAATCAACTATATGTTCACATGCACTCTCAATCTGATCACGAACTTGATCAATCAAGATTTCCACATTTTGTGGCTGATCTGTAAAACGCATATCAACCTCGTCAGCAGTACCACTCCAGATGATATACTCATCTTCCATGTAAACCATCTTATCCTCATCATCAAAGTGTACGTCAGTTATGATTACTAGGTTAAATGTCATCTTAGTGATCCTTTACTTTGTGATTTGATATGTACTTATAATACCATCTAATTCACAACTGTCAAGGATTTATCTTAATCTTTTTGACCTTTTTCCATTATTTCAGCTTTTCGCAATTCAGCCTTAATGGTAGCGGTGGCAAGATTTTGTAGGTACAAATCACCATTATTTAAATCATCGACTAATTCTAGCTTTTCGTGTAGGTATTGCTGGCCGAATGTTAAATCGTATTGGATAATATCGTTACAGTTACAGATAATATCACAAAACTTGATCGTTTGTATAGGAGCATTTAGCTTTCCTAATCGCTCACGTTCAAGGCCGCAACGCTCGGCACGGGTACGGTTTGGGTATTCACCTTTAGTCAGTCCCTGCACCAGTTTAGCAACTGATTCACCGAAATTAAGTTCGATCACCTTATAAGTAACACCTTCACAATCTTCGATGGTATCATGTAGATAAGCAGCAATGACCATTTGAGTAGTACCACCAAAATCAGCAACCATTTTAGCAACTTCAATTGGGTGCATGATATAAGGTTGTCCGGTATACTTACGAACTTGACCCATATGTGCAATAGTCGCAAACTCCACAGCTTTAGATAGTTGTTGAGTGTTCCAGATTTCGCGGATTGACATGGTTGTTCCTCATATTTTGTATGTACTTATAATAGCACGATGTGAGATAATGTCAAGGATTTAATGAGGTTTTTAATGATGTGATTTAGTCACATTTAGCCATTAAATGACCTTTATGTGGTTGAATGCCATCTTTAAATAAGTCTTTACTTTCCATGTATTCAATGATACCATCATCTATTGGTATGTCAGTTTCTAAAATCATCCAATTTATATAACTTGGATGAATGTTAAATCGGTGTTAAGTTTCAAAGGTTCATTAATCATCACCCTGCCATAGTAGTCACCAGCGGCACTAATGTCAATTTCTTCAAGTACAGGTTCAGGTACTTCTATTGTAACAGGTGTATGAAAGTTTGCAAGAACTAATTCCATCATTAATCGTCCCTATTACTTTCATCAATCTTTCGGGCTAACATTGCCAAAATTATAGCAACCCCAACTATGGTCACAATCTTACCAATTAATACAGCTTCCATTACAAATATACCTCTTTACTATATTTATAATATTACTGTATTAATTGGGTATTGTCAATGAATGTTTCGGTATGTTTCGGTATGTTTCTTAGGCATTGTTCTGCACCTCAGCACGGTTAATAATACAACTACTATGAAAGTGTGTATCAGCTCGAACGCTCCACATCATCTCTGATCGTTGTTCAGGCTTATCACAGTGGCATATCCAACATGGCATATGAAATTCAAACCACTGTTCCGAGTGTTTATCAATTGGTGTACAATCTTCAATGGTACAAAAGTTTACACATTCTGGTTTCTGATCGGCCATGTTTAGACTCCAATAGAGTTATTTAAGATGAGTATATATTAGCATACCCATCTTAAATGTCAATGATTATATAACGTCTTTCATTATTTCCCGTTGGGCACTTGTACCGTAAAGATCAATGAGTTCATCAACCTCATTCAATGCTACCATGAATTCAATGTTATCTTTGTCCATGCGGTGGGTTTGCGGTAAATCACCATTGGTTTGGACTTTGAAGCTTTTACCAGTCTTCAAATTTTTAACAGTCAATTGCTTGTTACCAAGTGGACTGATCCCAAGGCTCAAATGGTAGATGGTTTGCAGTTCCAGCACCATGTTCATAGCATTGATACCATGAATGGCTTGTAGTGCCATCTTAGCAACATTCTGGGGGGTTTCTGTAGTGGCACCACTGACAATGTTATTCAGTGTGGTTATAATGTCGAGGGCTTGGTTCATGGTTTAGACTCCAATAGAGTTATTTAAGATGTGTATATATTATCACATTGGCTAGTATTGTCAACTATTATTTTCATTAGATTTCAAGGTGTTAAGGTACTCTACTCCCCCAACCGCCAACCTAGTGTATCATGTATTTTACAGTTTGTAAATAAAAAAGCCCCAATTAAGGGGCTTGAACACTGGCTTGCTTTGTGTTACTATGAAGATTGATCTACATCATTAATATGATCGTCAAGTTTATCTCTAATTGAATCAATCTTTTCTTCCAGTTCAAATTCGAGAACATCAATGTTATCAGATAGTGTGCTAATGTTTACCTCTGCCAAATCAATAATTTCTGATAAAACTTCTAAACATGATTTGATATTCGAAAACATATTCAGATTAAAGCCTACCATAATCATGAATAATACGAAATTTATAAACCTACTGCAAAATTAGTGTCTGAAATTTCGAACATTTTATTTACCTTTTGATTTAATATGTGATTATTATACAGTTTATTTTACAACTGTCAACAATTAAATGCCCATACCTTTGGTTACTAACATTAAAAACCAGATAATGATATTACCCATCATTAACATTAGCATTGGTGCCTTATGCAAGGTAGACCATGTATAATTGGCATTACGTATTAATTCTGGCTTTACAATGGCAATAATTACAATGATACTGACTGTAAATGCCCACAATGCAAAAAATATGGTGCTTAACTCATAACCTAACATTGAGAATTTCCTCTTTGATATGTGATTATTATAGCAGGTCAGGGGCTTCTGTCAAGCAAAATAAAGGGGCTTTTTAGCCCCTTCTGGGTTATGCTACGTCGAGGATATCACCAAATGTGGCAACGTCTTCAGGTGTGAACTCTTGACGGTCAATTGTCAAGGTTTCAAAGTTATCAGCCTTAAGTGACAAGGTTTTATAAACCGTGCTCTTATTGTTGATAACCTTAGCAATGACATTACCCATCAGTACAGGGGCACCACTATTGACAACCTTGCGAGTACCGTCTTTAACCGTCTTCACATTCAATTCGATGTAAGGCACCATGATTGCAGCACACTGGCATGAACCGTCATTAGTCAATACAGGATGCTTTAGACCATCGTTTTGCTTTTCAGTGATAAGATTCACCTTAATTTCGCCAAACATTGCATAGCAACGAATATGACCTTGACGGTGGGCATCATCACTATCACCATTAAGTGATTTTTTAAGTGATGCAATTTCGGAAGCCAATCGAGTATCAAAAATTTCACAGGCTTTTTCTAGTGACAGTGCAGCTAGCTTTTCATGCTTTGCAGCTAGTGGCAACACGTCCTGAATTGTAAGGGCTTCTAGTGCCTTCAGTTTGCGCTTGTAAAGGTTTTCGGTTGAGATACGTGAAATGAATTGAATGTTCTGTACAGGCTTATCAATCCAGTTTGTAGATGGCTGATAACCTTTAACAGATGCACAACCACCTTTGCGTGTTGCATTAAGCTGTTTGATTGCATTAGCCTGTTCAATTGTCATTGATACAAATCGACCGTCGTTTGCTTTTAAATTCACTTGCATGTTTTAACTCCGTTGAGTTGGTTTGTTAAGATGTGTACATATTACCAGATTGTGGCATATTGTCAACAACTAATTTACACCATTATAGGTTCAATCCAATCAAAATCTAGTAGTAATCTTAATAGATTTATGGTACAATTGTCCAATCTGACGGCTGATAAATTTCGGTCTGGATTAGCACTATGTATCGTGTTATTATCGTAATCAATTAGTTACCAGCATAAAGGCAATGGGGTTAATTCCAGAGCCTTTATGCTTCGAGTAATCAATGTGGTTATTTTGTATTAGGCAACACTTTCCATGTAGCCAAATGATGCTTCCTTGTGCAGTTCATTGTAATAATCAACCGTATCAAACCAACTCATAGAGTTAAGTTCATCATCAGTCTTTGGTTCCACGTTGGTGATGGCTTCAAGTTCCTTAATAGTCCGTTCCATTTCATTCATTGAAACTTCATTCGTGTTATTGATAGTTGGGATATTCATAGTGCTGTCCTTCTTGGGCTAACGCATGCGTTAGTATAGTGGGTTTGAGGGTCTATTATATGACCATGTAACAACATAGTCAATGGTTATTTAACAGTTTATTTAATGCCCCATGTAGTAGGACCATCAGACATTTCATTGAAGGGTGTGCTACCATTGATAGTAGAGCCTTCACAGGTAACATAGTTACCATTCTCTTCTACATACACACCAGTGTCATAGTCATACAGATAGCCATTACTACATCTAATGTCATCACCACCGTATGTAAATGATAACAAACTAAACAGTAATGTAGAACCAATTACAATACCTGTCAGAGATATGGTAGACTTATACTTCTCAAATAGTTTTTCAGCAGCCATAGAGTGATTTTCAGATAGTATATCATACTTGGTTGATAGTAAACAGAATCCGATATTACTTATCATATCTTGATTATGACTTAACTCATCAATATAATCTAGTACATCAGCCTTAATTGATTTTAGTCTATTGAATTCTCTCTTATTTGCTCTACCAGCTTCTGTACCTTCGATTTGAGTATGCAGAGAAGTTGTTTTAATCATACGAGTATAGATATGATGTACTAATTTTCTCATTGACGTAACACTAGTCAAATCATAATCACTGATATCTATCCCTTCCCATATTACGGCCATGTGTTACCTCGTTCAATTTCATTTGAATTTGTGGAACAATCATTACATAATACTGGTTCAGTGTCAACATTTTCACCCATAATAATCATACCAATTAACATGAATAATACTAATGTAACCGCAATAGCAGTTATGATTGTTTTAGTATACCACCTTTTGGTAGATGGACGTTTATTAGTGTTTTTATTACGTTTAGCTAGGTTGGTTAGTTTATCCATGTTATCATTTAAACGCTTAAGATCATCATTCTGTTTCCCCCAAGAATCGGAAACTATTCGATCTAATGGAACTGTTGGTGATTTGGGAGGTTGTACAAACATAGTCTTAATGGCTTCTTCATGTTTCATAGCTTCAGCAGTTTCAAGTAGTGTTTCAATTTTTCTAAGCTTTCCTTTTACTGATGAAATAGTCTGAGGGTGTAGGTTTTTCTCTAGCACCACATTAAGCTTATCTATTTCAGCTTTAAGCTTGATACACTCTGCATCATATTTGTAGTAGTCTGACATGGTTTTAGTTTACCATAGTATTATAGTAAATACAACTCCCATTGAATATCAGGTGCATACTCTAGCATCTGAGGCATTACAACACCCCAATCACCACCACCAATACCACAGCCAATCATCGGAATACCAATAACAGCACCAGTGTATTCTTTATTCAAATTACGCATTGCCCACTTAAAAGTTGATGGGATAAAATCAGCACCACTTTCATATTGGGTATAAAGGTTGATGATTTCAAAATTATGTTCTTTATCTGGGTGATCTGTAACCATAGCTGTACTGAATCGACCTAATTTACTAGGGTCAGCATAGGGAGTATCCTCATCTGCTTTTTCTGCTTCAGGGAATCGTTTTGCAATATGTGCTGCAATACCACCATACATAGCATGAAAACAGTTACAGCCATGTAACATGTACTGCAACCCATCATTCCCCACGGCTTCTAATAGATCACCCCGTGTTACTTCCATTTGGATTTTGTTCATCTGTATACTCCTGAAATTGTGTCCCATTTAATCCGAGCACTATCTACGTTTGCATTAGTCTTAAGTGCATTCATATAATTGTCGGCAGTTTCGATAACATCTTTGGCTAGTGTACCATAGTTAAACTTATCTTTATAGGTATCTAATGCAAGTTTCTGTAATTTTTCATCTTCAGTATAATCTTCAGGCCATATTATACTATTAGTAAACATAACCTCCAAATCATTATAAAATGCCATTCTGAAGAATGATCTAACATCTTCTTCGTTATACATCTTTTCTAAATGATCAGTATCAGATTGTGAAGCTTCGATATGTGTTTTTGTACATTTTAAAAAGTACATACTGTTATCTCTTAATGTTTAAATAAATTATACAACAACAATATGTTATTGTCTAGATATATTTTCTAAAAGTTAGACTTAATCTAGGCTCGACTTTATGACCGACCTTTGGTATTTTATGCTGATGTGTTTGTTGTTTACCAGCACTCATTATGAATAGACTGTGAGACACCAGAGGGTACTTTGTAATCTCTTTTGGTGATACTATAGGTCTAGTCCATATCTCACGTTCAGCACCAAATGAGGCTACTATGATTGGATGGTTTGGGTCTACTTCTGGTGAATCATCGGAATGCCATCCAAGATTATTACGTTCATCTTCATAATAGTTAGCAACACACACATCAAATTGTGTTACATATTTTTCATTGATAAAGTCCATCATGTTTTGTACAATGTGGGGGAATGGTATAGGTTCATAGGTTCTTTCATGTGGGGGTCTACCATAAGTATACAACCGTCCAGAATTATCCATATAACATTCTTGACGATTACCCGCACGATCATCCCATTCTAATGCATCATACAGCATATCAACTGTAATATCACTATACCATAATTTAAAATCAACATCCATTACTTATTCCAAGTATCACTATCAACAATAACAGTAGATTCTTTATTATCCATAACCATCTCAATACAGCGGTGTTGATCACCATTTGAATCTAGTTTAGAACATGCTTCAATACGCTGGGATAATGGGTCAATATTAATAGGTACTGGTTCCAGTTTTTCATCAATATAAAATTTACATATGAATATCCATAATATAAATAAAGCCCAATTAAACCAATTCATTTAATTTTCCTCCAAATCTAGTCATTGTCAAAAAGTATATGATCATAGTATCGCTCAATGCGTTAGCCTTGTCAATATCTAATCCAGTTATTACCATTTTAATATTATCTGAGTTAACTGCAATGGTAATTGAACCATCATTACAGCCATAGAAATTTCGTACTTTCTTTTCAATGTAGTCATTTATTGACCCATTAACTCTAATGCTGTGAAATCCCTTGAAAAGATTCTCATGGTCTTCAACCGTGATACTGACCATGTATTCAACTGATAGAAGTTTCTTTTTCATTGCACAATCTCATTAGTTAAAATATAATTATACTAGATAAATATATTTTGTCAAATCATTACAGCCATTTAATACTCGTTATGACTGGAGATAAAATTCATAATGATGTTTGGAACAGGTAGTAATACTCGACACACAATCAATGTAAACAGTATATCCCCGGTGTTATCTGGAACATCGACAATACCAAAGAATTGTACTAATAATGCACCAATGAATATTATAATTAATACTCGTAATATCATGTATATATCAGCAACAAGGCTATGAAAATTCATAATGTACTCCTATTAACATATGATTCACATTGTGTGAGTTGATATTTAGTTATTTCTAGTTCACGATATACTGCTTCCATGTCAGCGACGAATGCATTGGCTATTTCCTTATTGACCTTAGCCTTATACTCATTCATTTCAACCATCTTTATATCTTCAGTAACCGCTAATTGTGTGGATAATGCAACATTTAATTTTTTAAATTCCCTCAACTTTACAGACTGTGGAATTATAATAGAAGTAACCAATACTGTAATTATTAGAAGTAAAAGTACAGCAACACCCGTATCAACCCATGTTTTAGTTTGTATCATATAAATCTCCTTAAGTTATACTACTTCAAATTGTGAATTTAGTATATCAGAAGTAAGGCTACAATGTCCACTATCAATATTCATTAATGCATATTCAATGTTAGTGAAATCCCAGAATCCTTCAGTACATTCCATTTTCTGTATATCCAGTGTTGCTATGATCCTAGCAGCATTAAAGGTTCTCCCACACTCCCAATCATATCGGTATTCATTAAAGTCACAATTGAATTCCATAATTTCATCAACTTTACATGGATCATCATATTGCTGTTTTAGTCTAACTATATTCCATTGATTTGGTTCACCAGTGAATATCGAATACTCTAACACATAGGCAAACATTAGTGATTGATTCTCGACTATGATGACCTTACGTGGCTTGCTTTTAGATGCCAATTCATCCTTAATCTGATCAGTGCTCTTAAAATTATTTGATTTAAATAATCACAATCACAATAACAACCATGCCTTCCATCGTTCCATGTATTCTTCAACACGCTTACAGGCTTCTTCATTCTGAAACTTATCACCTTCAAAAAACCCACAATCTATTTTATCAAACAGTTCTTCGTAATGCTCGTCCATGTTATCCTACTCCATAAAGTGGATCAATTTGTACCCAATCTTTATGTTGGTCTGACAATGTTGTCATTAAGGTTTCAGCAGCTTGGAATGCTTCATCACGTACATCATTCCAACCCCAATCACCCTCACGATCATCCCATCGTTCAGCACCTTTAAATGTCTGAGTGTATGCAAAACGACTACCATCCTTATGTTCACGAATAATGGTATATCGTTCAGCTATGAAATCTTGACCATCGGTATCAGTACCTGCTTTATAAAGTTCAGTTCTAATGAAAAATGTTGCCATGATTTGTATCCTATTGCGTTGTTGTTGGGTATATTATAGCAACATTTGTATAATAGTCAACTGCTATACGTTTTTTCTTGTAATTTCGATAATATGAAGAATCTGATTTACATCAATTGGGATATCCATAGCCTTAATGTATTCAATAATCATATCAGCCCGTTTTAGCCATATCTTATGTGCCCCACGCCAATCATGGATACCTCTTTTTGTGTTTGACCTTGCCACGCTTCACATCTTTCTTACGATCACGATGGGTCGCAGCTTTGTTGAAAGTTCGTGCATGTTTTGCTACTAAGTTGTTCATTTGTATAGCCCTTATGTGCTTTTAATATGTGATAATTATAAGGAACTATTAATCAAATGTCAAGACTTATAAGTAAATTAGATTTTGCAAAGGAGAAAGGACTCGAACCTGAATAATACCTTCACACTTCTATGACGAAGTGTTACACCCTTACAAAAAACTACGTAGTACAACTTACACTATAGCATCTTAAAATCAAATGTCAAGCAGAGGTAACAACTTTAGCAATATATTCTAATAATTCATTGACATTATCGAATTTTCGGTTATGACCACCCAGCCTGAATGCACCAGTACTATCAATGGAAATTTCCTTAATTTTCGAATAAAGTATGATACTTAAATCGTCATGACCAATGTGTATTGCTGGACACGGTAAATGTGTTTGGTCAGTATGTATATAAACACTATAACCCATACTTACCAGAGCACCTTCTAATATTTCTTTGATCGGTTGAAGTTTGTCGAGTCTAGACTGCATAATAGAATCTTCTTTAGATTTAGATTCTTCATCTAGAAGTATTTTAGCATTCTGAATTTCAACAATCATTTCAGTAAGTGGATTTTTTGCTGTATCATCAGGCAATTCATTAGCAGCATGATTGGGAGATTCCCAACTATTCAAGTTTGCACAATCACCCTCGAAATTAATATACTGTAAGAATTCAAGCACACCAGCAAATTGTTGGCGTTCTTCATCAGTATAATCATCACTATCTATAATAGAGGCTCCAATTCTACTGACCAGTTTAATTTGTTGTTTTAACAGATCGTATTTAATGCTCATAATATCTCCAGATATTAGTTATGAATAAGGTGGGAAGTGGTCAGAGTCGAACTGACAATGCAGGGAATCCATCCGTCGATAGCACCTAAGCAACTAACTCTATTAAGAGAGATAGGGGTTAATCCACATCAATAGGTACGCCGACATACCAATAGAATCTAACCCAACACTTCCCATTTTAAACTCTTTAATTTGTTGTTCTGATGTGACCATTATACAGTTTATTTTGCAACTGTCAATCTATATTGTATATATAAATTCTGAACTATTCATATGTGATTCAATTTCATTTAGAGCATCTTTCATATGAACAAACCTATGATTCCCACCTTCAAATATGCGAATACTAAAATGACTTTTAAGTTTTTCAAAAGTTGGTTTATATGGAATTGATTCATCACCTGTATCCAACAATATTAAACCATAACCACTGAATTCAAAATACGGAAATTGATCTAACATTGTTTGGTTAATTCCGTCTTCAACTCCGATATACTTCCGTAGCATTTCACTAGGATTCAATACGGGGTTTATTGATACAAATGGACAGCTTACTATTGCACCAATTAAAGATGCCATATAGCCACCCATACTAGTACCTACGATTAAATCAATTTCTATTGTTTGACAATAATCAATCAATTGTTGTTTGATCACATCATAACCATCACTATAATCAATAGTGATACCAACAACATTACCCATTTCAGATAGTGTTGTTAATTTTTCATTGGTTGGATCAAATTTACTTCGGAAACCGTGTATGTATAAGATATTTTTCATTCTTTGAATAATACGGTATTAATGATTATTTGTCAATAGGGATATTGGGTTTACCACTCATTACTTTCATCAACCACTCACCTTTGATATTACGAAAATATGCATAATTCTTTAAGAATGGGTATTTATTTAGAGTCAGTTTTATGCTATCATTCTCAACATCTGATATTTCTGGCCACTTATCAGTTAATGGAATTATCGGATCATCTATAATTTTATTTACTGTATTGATTGGTACAAGCCCATCTTCAGGGTTATTATTTGATTTTAAAAACATTCCTAAAGCAGCTTTACTTTTTTCACTGTAACTTCTATTATCTTCTTGCTTAATGATATTTTGAACCACGGATTTAGCTAAATCAGTCCCATCTGTACCCAATGCAACAGATTTTCGACCATTCTTATCCTTATACAGAATAACTGCAATGATCTTATCATTCTTTTTTACTAACTTCCAGAATGGTATATTTTTAACCATTTCATCAGGTGATGAAAAACCTGAACCCTTTATACCACCTAATGGTTCATAGCTTTTTTGAAGTAATGCATAAACCTCATCTTTATAATGATGCTTTCGCTCATCATCACCAATAAGGTTTATAAACCGTTCAAATAATTGACTTTCTAATAATTGACTTAATCTCATGACTAGTATTTATCATGAGATTAAGTTTTGTAGCCATATTAACATGCCACACTGTGAATCGTTGTGGTAGAGCGGTATAAGTAAGTTAGATTGAAACGGTTTGGGATACTGGCTCCACCATCGAATTCAGTCAAGATACCACCTTTAAGGTAAGCGTACTGGCGTTCATTCAGACCAGATTCTTCATCACCCGTGTTACGCACGAGGGCAATGTTAATCCTTACAGCACCTTCAAAGTCAGATACTTCAACACCACATACTTCTTCAAAGGTGTCACCAAAGATAGGGTCAATAATATCACCATTCTTATCAACTGGTTCTGCAACCCATTCATAAGTAGTTTTCATGTAGATACCTTACTGATAATTGAAATGTGATTATAGTAAACTAATAATCAATTGTCAAGATTTATTAATAAACTTTTTAAATTGTTTCCAATCCATTTAAACCTCTACAAACCCACAAGGTTGATAGTTATCATTAAGATGATGACCAGTATAGCCTCTAGGATTGCATACCACCCTAGTATACATACCACCCTCATAATCCATTACATGATAATCACATGAGGTATGTAAGTGACCATGTATCCATACATCAGGATTGTATTCTAACATAAGATGATCTTCTTTTGAAGCATAAAGATCATTATAATCCTTTTCCAAATATTCAGAATCAATACTTTCCAAACTTGGTGCATGATGGGTTACAACAACAACTTTACCCGCTGTATGTCGTAATTCATATTCCAAAAATTTAGAAAACTCATCATATAATGAGGATACCAGTAGTGGGGTGAATGATAATAGTGGTGAATCACTCCCAATCTCTGTATAGTCTGACATAGCCGATAATGCAAACCCCACATTAGTAGGTTTGATAGGTGTCCATTTAGTCCCACCAATGAATGTCACATCCTCTACAACAATGGTTTCATTGTCTAAAATAGTGAAGTTCTTACAACGTGATTCCATAACTGAATGTTGTGAACCTATATGCTTTTGAAGATAACGAGTAACTGTGCCCATTGTAGAGCCATATGGTTCATGATTACCCATAACATAGATAACATGCATATGACGCTGACATAGATCAACAAGCCACGGTGTGTAGATATCTAGGACTGAATTAACCCATACTGGAATTTGTGCAATAATATCACCAGCTAACACCAACACCATATCCTCTTCACCCTTCATAGATGGGATAAGTTGCTCTAGCATATCCTTGTTGCTGGAAAATATGAATTCTGTATGCAGGTCTGAATGATATCGTATTTTCATTGTATTAATATAACACCTAATAAGTGAATGTCAACCATTGGCTTTATACAAAGTTCTCTACCCATGAAGGGCAGCTACAATACGGTGTTTAGTCTGGCTATTATACCAAGTGTAGATATAATCTTCACCAGCAAATAGATATTCTTCGTGAATAATAATATCTTTGATATTTGCTAATGGTTTAAGATGTGTGACTTTATAAGCTTCACCACCATCAAATGCACCCTCAGCTTCTGTACTACCTTCTGGTGATACATAGGATATAAACCTAAAAAATCCATTTTCCATTTCATGATCTGGGTTATGACCATCTTTGTGAGTGCCTTATCGCACCTATACCCTGATTTGGTCATAGTTGTACTATTAAGCATGTTGTTATTCCTATTTTAATGATTTTGAAATGTAACGAATTGATTTATCACCAATCTCGTACACAATAACAGCATGAACCAAAACATATTTCAATGCAAATGATATTGTAGCATCAATTATAGCAATACCAGTACGTTCAAATAATTTAGATTTTTATTAGCTTTCTTCATCATATATTCCTTATTAATCTAGTTTGATGTTTACACGTTCTTCAATATAATTCTTCAATAGTTTTGAAAATTCTTCAGATTCACTAAGTGTGAATTCTTGATTGGAATCATACTTCCGAGTTAAATACTTCCATCGCTCATGTTTACGCATGTATATTACACCATAATGAGCATGAAGTAAACATATTATAATGCCAATACATGCTACAATAATACTCTCACTAAATACAGCAATCAGTACCATTGTGAATAATAGCATAGTCGTAAATAATTCTGAAAATATTAACTTAAGCATTTGATTACCATATATTGAATATGTGTTTATTATACACTTTTGATTTTAAAACACAAGGGGTATTTTAAAAGTTAATTCTACCTACTCCCCCAACCGCCAACCTAGTGTATCATCTAATTTACAAATTGTAAATAAAAAAGCCCCAATTAAGGGGCTAAAGTTGTTGCTTGTTCTAGTTCATAGTCTAGCCAATGGGCTACACTGGGTGCTTCCAAATTATCGAGCCATGTATCATACTCAGCAACATGTTGAGCTTCATTAAAACCACATACATCACAAACACCGTGGCTGTTAACACTTGACTCTAAACATTGTGAACACATATCTAAATCCTTTGTTGCTGTTTGAATATGTAATCATTATAACAGGTAATTTCTAATTTACAAGTATTTTTTAGCTTTTTCCTGAAAAACTTCCATTACCTGAATAAATTCGACAGCTTCTTGATAGTTATTACTATCTAAATGTAATTGGATAATTTCATTAATATCACGCTTGATTGATTTAACTTTTACATTCAAAGAAGTTTTTGAAACTTTGCAACTGACACCATCTTTATCTAGCAATTCTAAAGCATCTTGAATAGTTAGAGAATCAATAGTATCATCATCTGTGCCAACGACAACCATTAAACCACTGTTAATATCGTTTTGCAAGAATTTAGCATCTCTCAATGACATTTTGTTCAACATTTTAATTGCCTTAATTGTGACAACTGAACACACCTTCACTTAATTCTAAATCGTAAAGCATTTTTGATCCTTATAATTTATGTATGAATTCTATTATACAGAAGTAAAAAAAGAATTGCAAGCCCTAGGATGCACTTGCAATGATATTATTATTAACCTTTTTCATTTGTACACCATGCTGAACATAGGCTACAGTAGAAACAGATTTATCCCAACAAGCGCGACAATCACCACACTTGCCTTCATTAGTGTAAGCATGGCAAATAGTCACACCTTTAGTATCTAATTGATCTTCACCAACAATAGCAGAGCCGTGAATATCTTTATTGAATTCGCCACGTACACTATCAGATGAATAACGTACCATAACATTAGGTAGCAATTTCATCTTTTCCAGAATAGGTAGAATACGCTTTAGTTTATGGCTACGAGTAGGCAACCAATGTTTAACCCAAGGTGTTGAAACCATAACTTGATACATTTTTTTAGCCAATTCAGGATGATATACGTCACCACTATCGAACCAACGAAAATACCGATCATTGTCCAATTCTTTAACCATCACTGCTACCCAATCAGATTGCTTCCAATCCTCTTTATTATGGATTCTAGGCTTCTTTACATTAGGGAAACGATAGTTGCCAGCAGCAGCATAACAACCTTTACATGCATCAACCAATTCTTTAGTATTGGTATCAATAGATCCGGGACACGTATTCTTTGCTTCTAATGACCATGAACGACAAGGCATTTTACCAGCTTTAGAAAGTTTAGGTGTTGCAGACATAATGTTCTTTCCCGATTGATTTGAAAGTAATTATACAGACTAATTTACAAAATGCAAGCCTTGACATAAATTTATTTTGTGATAGAGTTTTGGCTAATTAAATTGGAGTACTAACTATGGGTTGTCGATCAGATTATATGGAACCAAACGCAAGTGAAGTTGAATCTAAACACGTTGCCACACTATTACTATATGTATTGGCTGAACTGAAGCAAACATATGTACCTGATCTAATAGATGAACTTAAAGAAACTGCCAATGATGTATATGGCAATTTGGGAAAATTGCCATATACATCATGGCTATGTGAAGAACTTGGTAACATGTCTGAAGAAAATAAAGACAAAATCATCTATAATGGTAGAAATAAGGTGGCTAGACAGTTAGCTGACTGGTGGGATAAACATCAAGAAGCTGATAAAAAACGTGAAAGAAAAGAAATGAAAGAGAAAGGTGAACTTAAAGAAATTGGTATCGCTCTTGATAAATTGACACCGCGAGAAAGAGAACTACTTAAGGTGCCAAATTATAAAATATTTGAGAAGTAAAACTAACGCAAGCGTTAGTATATGGTATATAGTTTGATAAGTATTGACATCTAATGACTTATCTAATATACTAATTAACAACATTATCAGGTAAACATCTAACATGTCTATTATACATCGTATTAATAAAATACTAAAAAATGAACCTAAACCAATGGTTACATTAGTATGTAGTCATTGTAAAGATGTTATGGTAGCAGAAAAGTTTAAGGCAATTAGTAGCTTACCACTGTATAGTGAAGGTCGTAAATATCATAGTGATGATGAAATAGTCCGATTAGGATTAACTTGTAAAAAATGTTATCGGGATACATATTCTGAAACAGATGAAGAGTTTGTACAGCGGGTAATAGATAGAGAACCCAATGCCTTTATATATCCACATAATTTGAACCCTCGTTTTGCGAAGTTTCTACCAGAATCAATACTCATTGAACGGAAACAAGTTCAAGATAAACTAGAAAGGGAAAAATGGTTAGGTAAAATTAAAAGAGCCACTGAAATTGTAGATCATTACACCTTGGAGTATACCAAAAAGTATGGTACACTACCTACCAATTCAATGAAAGATGATTAATTGTGTTATACTAATTTGAGCAGTTAGAAGCTGTACCAGCAATGGCGGAGATAGTGCCCCGATAGAGAAAGAACTTCTCAGCACATTCATTTAACCTTTTAAAAATGGAAAATATTATGTCTGATGAAAAAAATTTCTTTTACTAACAATAGTAGTTGTATCGTTATTAATGTTATTATCTTACAATGTCATAACTGACACTAACAAACGTGAAGAACTTAAAGTTGAGCTTAAATCTAATGGTGTTGTAAATCCGGTCATCACTAACCTAGAGACTGTTGTACGTTTACGAATAGTATGCTTAGATGGTGTTACCTATTACCACCGTGATAGTCAATGGGGATTACTAGCTGTAAAGCGTACAATAGATGACAAACTTGTATCGTGCACTGGTAATGAATTGGAAACATATACATTAGTACAAGAATAATAATTAACACTTGCGATAATAATTCAACAGTGTTACAATAACAGAGTAATTTAAACTAAACCAAAATGGAGAACTAAATGATTACAGTAATTTTATCGTTAATTTTTATCGTAGTGGGCTTAATCGCATTAGGAATGATGCGTAGTGGTGCATTACCCAAGCTAGTATCTGGTATCGCAGGTGCTGTCTGTCTATTGATTGGCACATCGTTGTTTGTTTCTACATCATATGTAAATATTGGTGAGAACAACATTGCTACCAAAACTCGCGTATACGGTGGTCAAGACTTGCCCACTGGTAAGATCATCGCTCTAGGTGGTCAGAAAGGCCCACAAGCTGATATTATTGGCCCCGGATTTAAGTTTATCCCCGGTGTTAATTTTATATATAATGTTGATGACCGACATACAGTATTGACTATCCCTGAAGGTAAGTATGGTATGCTTATCGCTAAAGACGGTAGACCACTACGTGATGAGCAATTCATCGCTGATAAGTGGCCTGTTGATGCTGAAGAAAAAATGCTTGATGCAACATACTTCTTGACTAATGGTGGACAAAAAGGTCCACAGTTAAATGTTCTTAAACCTGCCAAGTATCGTATCAATCCATTCCTGTGGGATGTTCAAATCTTTGACTCACTTGATGTACCAACAGGTTCGGTAACAGTTATCCGATCAAACGTACAAACCGCCAGTGATGCAATTTGTGAAGCCGGTGTTGATTTGTCGAAACTTAGCACCAATGTAGATTCTGAAACTGAAGAAGCCTTAGCAGTCAATACAAATGCTATCTCAACACCTATTGTTCCTAATGGCTGTATCGGAGTTTGGGCTAAACCACTATTGCCCGGACGTTATTACATGAATGTTAAAGCTTATATCCCTACAAATATTCCTACACGTTTAACAACTTGGAAGTATATGGGTGGCTATGAAAAGCGTACCATTACATTGAATGTTGATAGTAAGGGTAATATTGAACAAAAATCTGATAGCAACACAGTTAATATGCCTGATGATGCTGCTGATGAAGCTGTAATTATTCGCTCTGAAGGTTGGGAATTCCCAGTTGAAGTTCGAGCAGTCATTCAAGTATCACCAGAAAATGCACCTATCGTGGTTGCTACAATTGGTGACTTGACTAAGGTTGAAAATAATATTGCAACACCTACCATTCGTGACGCTATGCGAACCATTGGTGGTAACCCAGAACGTAAAGTAATGGACTTTGTTAATAATCGTGATTCGATCATTGGTGAAGCTGAACGTAAGGTTGCACTTGAATTGGCTAAAACTGGTGTGTCATTACGTGAACTACGACTTGGTGAAGCTGCAATCCCACCTGAACTAATGGTTGCAACACTTCGTGAACAACTTGCCGATCAATTGAAATCAACGTATGCTAAAGAACAGGAAGCACAAACCCAGCGTATTGAAGTTGAAGCTGAACGTGCTAAAGCTGACCAACAGCATATGCTTGTAACCGCTCAACTTGAACGTGATGCCGCTGAATACCAGAAGGAACGTGCAAAGTTGCAGGGTGAAGGTGAACGTGACCGTTTGATTGAGATTGCTAAGGGTCAACGTGAACAGACAAATGTACTTGGTGCTGAATTTGTAGCAAACTTGAGAATGGCTGAAATGCTTGTCAATGCTGCTGTACTTAATCCCGACATTGTTAAAGTACCTCTGGTCAGTGTGACAGGTAGTGGTTCATCACTTGAAGGTGCTGCTGCTGTCCTTGGTATGTCTACTCTGGTCAACGCTATGGGCGGTAAAGCATTATCATTACCACCAGTATTAACTCCTACTAAATAACTCCTACTAAAATAGGAAAAAGTAAAAAGGGGCTATGATAGCCCCTTTTTTTATGCTATAATAATATCATGAGCAATTTAAGCATTTACCATAAACAATTATTCAGTGATCTTATGTCATTGGTTGATAAAGACGATTCATTCTTCTTTGTCGATCAAGCTTATGGAACACAGTTATATCGCATATTCAATTATAGATTGGCATCTTACCAGCAATGGTTATATCCAAACGCTCTTGAATGCCGTGGTATTACGTTTCAAATAGAATCTGAATATTCGTATGGTGGTATTACTAAACCTATTAGATTAGCATCATTTCCATTTGCTAAGTTCTTCAATCATAATGAGATTCCAACTGACTTGTCAGTATTGCGAACTGGTTTGATTGAAAAGGGTTTATTAAGCCCTAACTATGATGGTGGATTGATGTATGATAATATGGTTACTGACGGTAACTTAGAATTCCTCCGTGAAAACTTCTTCCAACACACTAGAGAATATTCGTTAGATGAAGTTGAAGTTGCGTATGATAAACTGGATGGTTCATTGATTAGTTCAATGTTGACTGATAATGGTGTACACCTTAAATCTAAGGGTTCATTGTTTTCTACTCAAGCTGTAGACGCTAATGAAGTAATGAATAATCACCCAGCATTGAAAGATTTTGTATTCCAACAAACTTCATTGAATCGTACCGTAATTATGGAGTATGTATCACCAACAAATCGTATTGTATTACACTACGATAAACCTGACCTATTTGTTTTAGGTGTTAGGGATAATGAAACTGGTTACACTATACCTCTTGAGACATTAGACATTGATGAATCAATTAGTGTTGCACAGGGTCATTATAACATTGATGGTGATGAATTCTATTCTACTTTAAACAGTAGAAAAGGTATCGAGGGTTTTATCTTCGTCTTAGCGGATGATCTAAGGGTCAAGGTAAAGACTGATGAATACTTGGTACTCCACAAGCTGAAGGATTCAATTAACTCACCAAAGGCTCTATATGAAGCCTGTGTTCATGATGCAATTGATGATATCAAGGCTCAGTTCTATGATGATCAATCCGCACTGGATATCATAGATGATATGGAAGGTAGAGTACGTTCAACGTTCTTAAAATTATCTAAAAATGTTGAAACATTCTATAATAGCAATAAGCACTTAGAGAGAAAGGACTTCGCTATCAAGGGTCAACGTGAACTTGATGCAATCGAATTCTCTTGTGCAATGAATCTTTATATCGGGAGAGATGTTGACTTCAAGGAAGTGATGATCAAGCAACGAGAACGGTTAGGATTTAAAACTCCACCGAAAGATTTAGATAGCTATTGATCTTGGGTGTGTTTGATAGTATAACACTATCAAACACACTTTTATTATCAATATATTAAAGGAAACCAAATGACACATGTAACAATAACTGAAAAATATCAAAAACGGCTCAAACGTGATTTAAAGCGAATTATAGATATTGTCGAAGATTTGCATGTTACTCAAGAAAAACTTAAATTGAAAAATGATTTCAAACCTTAACACGCATGGCCAAATGAAGATAAAAAAGTAGAAACTTCTGCCCAAGTATGTATTATTCAGATAACTGAACTATTACGACTTAATAATTTATCACTAAGTAAGATTACTACAATGCATGATATGTGTTCTATGGGTACTTTATCATTAGATATTAATGATGCGAGAGAAATATCAAATATTTATGGCTATCTAAATACTATATTGCGATTTATATCCAAATATGATAAAGATATAGCTGAACTAGAGGTATAATGACTAATGAACTTTATTAAACGACTATTTGGTAAATCTGAACCAAAAGAACCTACAATATTTAACATTAAGACAGAATTAATACTATTTGACGCTGAAATAACATTCACAGATAACACTCCACCATTGAAGATTTATGATGCTTTACATTATAAATATGTCTCTGATTATAAAGCCCACAATTCCCAAATTTACGGCCCGTTAAATCAGAATGGTGGTGAATATTTTTACATTGGTGTTTATGAAAATGATGATTTTGTAGTTGAAGTACTTGAAGCTGATGGTGATTTTAACATGGATGCTGATGTATATAGACGATTAAATGAAACCAGAACGTATAGAACTATAAGAATTAAAAATGAAATAGTTAAATTCATAGATGGTTTTAATTTTCGAGAAATTAATTATGGTTCTATACTGAAGATATATAATGAGTAACTTCTCCGCCAACCGCCAACCTAGTGTACCATCTATTTTACAAATTGTAAATTACTTATTATAAGTATCTTTAATAGTTTTCATATCCTGCCCACCGTTTAAGTTTTCTATAGTTACTAAATGACTTTTGATAACGGTATCTACTACCATTAAGCATCCTGTACTCATACAAGCCATGTATTCTACCATTATGTAGATATGCATCTTTACCCCATGTATGGTTCCTGCACCACCTTACATGCACCTCAGTAACCTGATAAGTGTTCAGTAACTGATTAAATCTTTCCATTCCGGTTGTACTTGTCATATTGTGTAGGTAAGTCATATAGTTACCCGAACTTTAACATAGATTGAGGGTTATCGTCAAGATCAATATACTTGACTCGATTAACCACAGTCTGATTAACCTTATTGAATGTATCATGCTTAGTAACAGTTGCAGCTTGTACAAGCCACTTCTGACCCACTTCAACGTCAAGGTTCTTACTAGCCCACCATACAAATGTATTACCTTCAGGGGTAAGCATAGTGACCATAGTAGAGATACCGTAATCCGTATCACGCTTATAGACCTTAATAATTTCAACTTCGAAGTTATTAATACGTTCCTTAATATTACCAATGAATTTATTGGCATGGTTTACTTTTTCATCTTCAATCATTTGACGTTCTAATGTACGATTGTATGCAAAGACTGAACTTACAAGTAAACCGAATCGACTAGTAGTAATAGAACCAGCCTGTACAGCAGTCTGTAAGTTGGCAAAGTAATCTTCAGAATCAGATTGTGCCATGATAAACGCTTTGGTTTTCTTAGCAGTTGTAATATCCACATCAGTAACAGGATAGTCTGCAATCAATTCATAATCATATTCAGATGATGGATTAAGATACATGTTAGCCATAACTGATGTTGGTGTCTGATTATAATCACAGTTAGAGCCACGGTAACCCACATTACGGATTAGTGTAGCTGCTACTGATAGAAAATAATCAACATCATAGTAAGCCCGTGCATCACCACCACCATAGTGTTCTGAATAAGTAGTAACTTCACTATGAAATGAATACAAACTCATTAGTGTTGTAGGGCTGATATGTCCTAGAAAGTCTTTAATGCATGATGAACCAACAACCTTATACTCAAGGTAGTCTTTAGTAATCAGCATAGACTTCTTACGACGACGGTTAGTGTTGCAGTGATCACATAGACCATCTTCAACGTGTCGAAATGAATACGGTGTAATCTCACCGGGAACTGGTGAAGTGTAACAATGACGTTCACCATCATCAGTGGTTTCCCAATCGTATACAGCAATAAGCTTCCAGCCAGCCAATGATGGTGCCTGATACCTGATAGTAACCCACATAAGTTCATAAGCTTTAGTAGATACTTCAGTAGGCTTAATGATATACTGGGGGTTAGTAGAAATAACTGTCTTAACAACAGTCAATTCGGGAATGGTGGCTTCAGTCTTACCCTTATTAATTTTATTAGTAAGACGAGTGAATAGCTTCTGTAAGCCATCAATACGACTAGAAGGGATAAGTAATGTTGTGTATACTGAATGTTCCATAATCTTAATCTTCTGAATGAATATGTGGTAATTATACCAACTAATTCACATCTGTCAATACATATTGAAAATTAAAATCTAAGATATTTGAATCGTGGTGATATAACCCACAATAACATTGGTGGACATAAAGCCATAAGTAATTTGGCTATTCCATATTGTTTACGGGTGATTGGTCTATCATAGAAAACAAATGGTGAATAGTCTTTGGAGTATGATATAATAGCACCTGATTCATTATTGATAGTATCTGACCAAACTTCAACATATACTTTATTTTCCAGTCCACCGAGTTTATTATCAAATGCTATGAATGGTTTAACATTCTTTATTTCATTTTTTGTTAGAAGTTCAAAAATAAACAATGATACACAAAAATGTATCAGTAAGTATATGAAAAATGTAATTGATTCCATGTTATTATTCCAAGTAATAGGAGAGGTGGTGAGGGAGTAGTTCGAAACCCTCACCACCCATAGTTGGAAAGAGTTTCGTGCTACTCACTCTCCATCTATGTTTGTTTAATAACCAAGGTGGGGTACTATCTATGACCCCACCTTGGGTCTTACCTTTTGTGGCGACCAACATTGTTAGTGGCCACTTCCTCTATATTAATCTCTTATATAATTTTAATCCCTTACGGGTGGTGCTCGTGCTTTTGCCATTATGTATTCCTAGTTTTTAATGTTTAAAAGTTCTTACCGTTGCAACAATGTTATTGTAACATATCATCTAGACTTTTCAAGTCTTTTTTCAACCTGTTTATATGGTAACGTTTAATACCTTTAAAACTATCTGCACCGTATTTCATAGTAATTCTCTTATTAATGGGGTTCGAGGCTGGGGGTTAGTGATGCTATTGTCCGAGCCTCTAAGTGATTCACACACCTTTATTGGTCAGTCTATTATCATACAGTTAGAAAGTGTTATCTGCGGCATGTACCCAATTATACATTACCAGCCTCTAACTAACCGCACTGATACCACATGTTTCAACATTAATTTCAATTTTGGCTGCTACAAATTCAGGCTTTTTACTATCCATACTTAGTTCCTCCAAGTTGAATCTATTATACAGATATGAATTGGAATGTAAAGCCCCGAAGGGCTTTATTCTGAAATAATGTCACCAAATTTAGTAACATCTTCTTTTACAAAGGTTTGACGATCAACTGTGAATGATTCAAAGTTGTCAGCCTTTAATGATAGTGTACGATAATCCACACTTCGGGAATTCAATTGATTTTCAATAATGTTTTTCATTCTAGTAGGTGCTCTAGATTTAACAACCTTACGTTCACCTTCTACAATGACTTTCTTACTAAGCTGTAAGTATGGAATCATAATAGAAGCAACTTCAACAGCACCATTATTATCTACTACTGGAACCTTTGGTTTACCTTCAGTAACAAGGTGAACTTTAACATCACCAATCTTAGCATAGCAAGTATCATGTGCTTCACGTCTAGCATCATCACGATTACCATCAAGTGATTTTTGCAATGTTTCAATCATTTCATTTTTCTTTTGAATGAATAGTTTAATTACTTCAGCCATTGCCATATCATTACCAAATTCATCATCTTTGGATACATCATCCATAATATCAGCGAACTCAACCTTTTCAAGTGCAGCCATTCGGCGCTTATATAGGTTCTCAGTAGAGAAGTGGGTAATGATCTGCATATTCTGTACAGGACTCTTAACCCAACCTGATGATGGAATATAACCCTTAACTGAACCACAACCACCTTTACGGGTATTAGTTAATGCTTCAATAGTATCAGCTTGTGCCGATGACATTTTAACAGTACGACCATCATTAGCAGTAGTAGTAACAGTAGTGGATGTTCGATTCATTGTGTAAGACATAATATTATTTCCTCATTGAAAGATTCTATTATACTAAACAATTAAGTAAAATGCAATAGGTAAAAGGTGTTGACTTTAATAAATGATGTTTGCTATAATTCACTCGTTGAACAAATCAAACAATTAATTAATAAATAAATAGGTATTGACAATGTAATTTAAAACAGTATAATGAGAGAACACTGTACGAAGGCTACTTCTGTTTAAGCAGACATGCCGAGTACAAATGGGTAAGGTGGTTTTAAAGGCCACCATCCTTAAGTGCGAGGAAAGGGGCACTTAAGACTAACTTTGGGTAAGAGAGCATTGGGTTCTCAATGTTAGTAGCGGGTATTTCCGGGGGCTACTAGCTATTTTATTAACTAATCATAAGGTCAATACTATGACTAGAGTAATTAGAAAACGTGGTGCAATTACAACTAACTTTCCACGAAAAGCTGAATTCGTAACAAAGGTCCGAGAATGTTTTGCATTGGCAAAACGAATCTATCCACAATTTACAATTGATCCTAATGACATCCCAATCGTGTTCTATAAGGCTGGTAATGCCGTTGGTAAAGCTAGTCACTCAGGAAAAGATCAAGTATACAATATTGAATTTAATATTGATGCTATTAATAAAGAATTTGGTGATATGGTAGATAACACCATACCCCATGAAGTGGGTCATATTGTTGATCATTTTATTAACAAATCCTTTAGTCATGGTCTTAGCTGGAAGCAAATATCACAATCATTGGGATGTGATGGTAAACGTACTACTAATGGTTACCAAACTGTGAATAAGGCCAGAAAAACTAGAACTTATCAATATAAGGTTGGTGGTGATACTCTGGAAATTTCATCTATCCGACATGGCAAACTTAAGCGTGGTGTAACCTATAGATACCGTGGCATCAAGTTGACTATTAATAATTGGGTCGGTAGTAATACATATTAACAATGATGTTAAGTATGGTCACCCAAAACTAACGCTTGCGTTAGCAATTAAGTATTGACCTTTATTTACAAGTCTGTTAACATAACTATGTAACCATCAACTAAGGAATTATATATGAGTGAAGTTAAAGTGTCATTAAGTACAAGAACAGGTACAATAGCAGTGATATTGATATTGTTAGGGGTGGTACTACCTATAGCATATATCATTACATCTAATGCATTAGTACTGACATTATTTACATATGTATATAGTGTGTTCATTACGATTTGTTGTGTTGTGACCGTTATTGTGGCAGGTACATATTTATATGCAAATATGATATTTGCTAATGATGATGATGAAACATTCAATGAAGTCAAGAATGAGATAGGTAAGTCTTATATAAAATATAAAAAGACATCATATAGTGTCAGGCTGTTTATATCTAGATTATCAATGGTAATAGCTGGTGTTTTCGCGTACACTATGGGACTCACATACATAGTTGTAATGACAATAATCACATTGTTATCTGCTTTAGCTATTGGGGCTTGGGTTGAAAGTCTAGGTAAAAAATATGAACATTCTGATTCATAACAAGGTTAAAAGGTGCATAATATCACTGTAAAGTATCCATCAAAAATTGAAATAAAATATGTCGTGAATAGAGGCTGGCTTATAATTATAGACAATGTAGAAGTTAAATCTGGCCGGGGACTACGATACTTCATGAGTAGTAAAAGTGCAATGTCATATATTAGTACTGAAGGAATTATAAATGAAGAATAATACATTTCATAATATTGGCTGCATCGTAATCATTGTGGTATTGTTTGGTTCATTTGCAACGTATACTGGTGTAGCTTATAGTCATTATGGAACCACTACTATTGAACATAAACTTAACCTTCCAACGTCATCTCCAGTATCACAGTGGGTATTAGATGATGTGACTGAGGGTGATAAGTATTGTCTAGCACTCAACATTTACTTTGAAGCCCGTGGTGAACCTGATGATGGAAAGTATGCTGTCGGTGAAGTTGTATTATTTCGAACTATGCATTCAAAATACCCAGATGATATATGTGGTGTAATTCAAGATGCCCAGTATCATAAATGGAATAAAGAAGTATTAATCCGTAACAAATGCCAGTTCTCATGGTTCTGTGATGGTAAATCTGATAACCCGGTTGATGGTAAGGCATTTGAACATGCTTATAATATAGCCAATGACCTCTTGACAAATACTAGTTATCAGAGTAAACTAGGATATGCCTTGTTCTATCACTCTACAGCAGTGAAACCACGATGGGCAAAAAGATTAACTTTTGTAGATCAAATTGGTGATCACAAATTTTATACCAACTAACCCCTAACTTAGGAGATATATATGGGAATTAGACGATTTTATATTAACCGGAAGTACACCTTCCATAATAATGGAAGTAATTTCCAGTTCACACCATCTAAGATTACTCGTAATCCATTTGGTAGAAAACCAGTAAGCTTGACAATGTTGGAAGTGCATGCTGAACTTGCAGCAGAAGCTATGTTAGATGGTAAAGGTAAGACTACCTATATCTCTGACATGGATGGTAAAGCACTTACGTGGGATGATCTTACCGACATCAAGAAGACTGGAACTCATCTAACAGCACAATCCCGTGCTGTCTAATTGGAGAACATGATATGTTAACCACTGAACAACGACTAGAGAAAAAACGCAAAAACAAACTTAAGAAACTGTGTGTACCGAAGACATTCTTCGATCAATTTCTTAATCAGTATCCCCAGAATCAATATTCAATTATTGATAAACTACGAGATGTAAAACCATCCGCTCGTGGTAGAGGTGAATCCCTCGTAGTATATGATATTACAGATGAAGAATTCAATGACATGTATCAGTTAGCAGTTGATGCACGTAATAAGATTCGGAAAGCTGAACGTACCACAATGCTACCAGCAGCAATCTGTGCCAAGGACTTATCACTACGTATGGAAAAGCTAGGTGTTGATAACCCAGTACCATACATCCCTTCTAAAACAAGGACCATCAAGCCCGTGTTCAAATTGGATGACGTGGATGATGACGTGGATGATATCCCAGACACACCAATCGTTATCGATACTGTCGAAGTCAATGAACCATCTGATGAAGAGATGGTGCGTATTAATCAAGAACTAAATGGTTAACATGCATTAAGGTGAGTGGTGCTTTAACACCACTTACTTTTATTTAATACTATCCCTCCAACCGCCAACCTAGTGTATCAACTAATTTACAAGATTACAATCATTATATTCATTAAAATAATACTTGCATAATTTACATATTGTAGTAATATACAACTTCTTCCAGTAAGTACATCTGGAAAAAGATTTAAGAAAATAGTTGACTTTGTAAATTACCTACGATACTATACGCATGTACTAACAAATAACTTGGAGAAAACGATGCAATTAGCAAAACCAGAACGAACAATGGTAATGGGTGGTAATGTTGGTGAAACTACTGATTTCACTATCGATGATAGTGGTGAAATGTTTCGACTGCTTTCAGACACCATGTACCAGTTTAAAATTCCTTCTTTGGTACGTGAAGTATCATCTAACTGTTTAGATTCACATATTGAAAATGGCACACCAAAGCTACCATTTGAAATTCATGTGCCTACTAAACTTGAACCATATATCGCTTTCACTGATTATGGTGTAGGTCTATCACCTGAACAAATTAAAAATGTGTTCACTAAATTTGGCAAGTCTACTAAAGGTCATAACAATAATGTTATTGGTGCATTTGGCCTTGGTGCAAAGACTCCATTTGCATATGCTGATCAATTCCAAATTCAATCGGTTTTTAATGGTGTAAAAACTATCTACTCTGTTGGTATTGCACAAGATAACAAGCCATTCTGTACCCCTATTAGCGTCACTGAAACAAGTGAACATAATGGTGTAGTGATTACGGTGCCAGTGGAAATTGATGATATTCCAGAATTCAATCGTGAAATTATCAACCAATTGCAATTCTTTGATGTAAAGCCAATTCTGACCAATAATGTTATTAATCTAAAATATCCAGATTTGTCAGAAAATATCACTTTTGATGATGGTGAAAGTGTCTTGTACTCAGATGCACCACACTCCAATAATTTTGAAATTACCATTACGCAAGGTGGTGTTGGGTACGTCTTAAATACTAATGGTCTTAGTGATGATGCTAGTAACATTGCTAATCAAATCGAAAATTACCATGCTGTACTAAAATTTGATATTGGTCAAATTTCGGTTACTGGATCACGCGAAACTCTAAGCTACGATCAAATTACCATTAAAAATATTGAAAACCGTTTGGTGGAATTGTCTAGAACGTTGTCTACTGATGCTGTTAGTCGAATTCGCAATGCTGAAACAGTATTTGAACGATGTGGAATTTACAATGAACAAATTACATTGTGTAAAGATTATATTAAATCTCTTAATGATGTTGATGAATTGTTTATTGGTGCCAGTATTTATAGACATGAATCATTTATTAGGCTGGATTATGCTATTATAAGTGGCATTGATACCTTGACATACAAACGGAAGCGGGTACGTAGTCGAGTAGGTCCAGATTACCATCGTATGGATAGTGAGGAACGTGGTAGTAGTGTTCCTACTGGTGATCATATCATTTTTATGATAAAGGATATTTCTACTACATGGAAACAGCGTGTACGTCAATACCTTCTAGATGATGAAACCTGTGATCAAGATACAATTATTGTTATGATTTCGGGATTTGATACGTCTAATCTAGAAAAGGGTGAACGTGTTGAACTGAATTTGAAACATATTGCCTTGCTGTATGGTATCAAGCCAGAACAAATCATTCGTGTATCTGATCTACCTAAGCCAGTACGTGTTTATAATAGTGGCTCGTCGTATGCCGGAGCAAAACGTGCTAAGGCATATAAGAAAGATATTGCTGGTAGTATTGGATACACATCTAAGGAATGGGGTGCTGTTTATGATCTTGATGATGTTGAAGATGCCATTTGTATTGTTTCTGATCGTCACAATTTGATGTACAATGCTGAAGGATTCAAATACAAATTATTTATGGAACTATATTCTAATAATGTATTTGACAATGACATTATCTCTATTAATGAGCGAACATATAATCGTCTACAATCTGGTAAAATTGAATTGGATGCTGTACACTGGTTGGACTTTGTAAATGGTTACATGGATATGTACAATGATGGCTTGGCCACATATTCGGAACTTCTAAAATATAGCAGTGCTAATTGCAATAGTCGAATGTTTGCTAAGGCAAGAATGATTCCCGGACTTGAAAATGATGTTGCTGTAAAACTTACTGGTATCATTGAAAGCCGAATTGAAAAATTGAAAGGTGATCTGCTTTTGCCATTAAACATCTACACTACCATGCTTGATTATGATGATGTGTTGGTACGTAAAGCTAAAAATAAGGGTGAATATATTGCAGAATATATTGATCAGCGCCACCTTATGAAGTATCCTCTGCTGAAAGAATTGTCAATTCAATATATTGATAATGATAAGATGGATGCAGTAACTGAATATATTGAACTGATCAATGGGAAGGGGGCTTGACATCCCCACTCCTTTAAGTTACAATCACTACCGTACTTAAATATAAACTTACTTGGAGATTTAAAATGAAACAAACTGATATCGCATTTACTATTTCAGGAGACACAATTTCTGTTTTTATGGAAGGTAAACCATATATTATCACTCGTGGCAATCCACAGTTTGATGTGGTCAAACAAGCATTAGTTAGTAATGACTTGGAAACTGTTCGAAATAATCTGACAGTTAAAAAAGCTATCAATACTATGACTTTTGGTTTAGTTGAAGTATTCGATGATCATGTTAAATTCAATGGTAATGAAATTAGCAATGCCTTAACTGACCGAATCATGGAAATGGTTGCTTTAGGTCTTGAAGCTGCTAATGGCTATGTTGCATTCTTTGATCGTCTTATGAAGAACCCATCTAAGACTTCGGTTGATGAACTGTACTTGTTCATTGAAGCATGTTCTTTGCCTATCACACCTGATGGTTACTTTTTGGCATACAAGAAAGTAACTGAAGATTACAAAGATGTTCGTACTGGTAAATTCGATAATTCAGTCGGTGCTAAACCAGAAATGCCACGTAATGAAGTTGATGATGATCGTGATAACACTTGTTCTGATGGTCTTCACTTCTGTTCTTACACATACCTTAACTGCTATGGTGGTGATCGTGTAATGGTTGTCAAGGTTGATCCTGCTGATGTAGTGTCTATCCCAAAGGACTATAATAATGCCAAGGGTCGAGCATGGACCTATGAAGTTGTAGGTGAAGTTCTGGATTGGAAAGTTACCGAAATCACACCGTGGTATACTGATGAATACCAATCGTCAGAACCTGATGTTTATGACGAAGATGGTTATGACGAAAATGGTTATGATCACAATGGTTTTGACGAAGATGGTTTAGATCGCAATGGTTATGATGATTGTGGTTATGACGAAAATGGTTATGACGAAGATGGCTATGATCACAATGGTTTTGACGAAGATGGTTATGACGAATATGGCCATCCACCACCAAAAATGAAAGTACCAGCCAGTAATAAAACCAATGGTAAACTGACACGTGGAGAGGTGATTGAAATTAAAACCCATTACCGTGTTCAATATGAAGCTGGTGAAACGACACTAACCGCCATTGGTAAGACTTATGGTGTACATCGTGAAACCATCGCAAGAATTCTTCGGGGTGAAATCTGGAAGAATGTTTAGTAGTCTCCAAGCTGCTAGTACATAATTAAGGGGCTATATGCCCCTTTTTTATTTGACAAACTATAACTATTACTGTAATATAATTTACAGATGAATAGGAGAAAGAAAATGAAATTAGACTTATATCTCGAACCACTCCCAATGGGTTTTTTTATTAATGTTGGTTGGACACTCGTATGTTTTGGAGTGTGGTTCCTATTAGATGGTACATTTAATCTATTCCTAATTATGTTCTTCGGACCATATGTGTGGAACATAATTGCCTATACCCAAATGATGTTTTATATGGGTAAACATAATGGCAGTAGTGATGATACTGATTGACATTTAATTTACAACTGCTATAATTATTACATATTGATTAGAGAGGAAGTGTTATGTTTGAAACATCTGTAGTTAGAACTGCCACACCACTTAAAGTGTTCGTGTATAAGAACCTTCATATGGATTGCTGGTCAGTAAAATCTCTGGAAGGTGATCATAAAGGTAAGGTTATTGCTCATGTGGATAACATCATTGTGGCTAATCCAACCTTTAAAGTATCTGAAGCTGGTAGACAACGTGTTTTTAAAGAGAAGCGTAAGAATGTACATGCTGGTGTTGTAGGTGAAATTGAAGCTATGACCGTCCTTAAAGAACGTCATATTATTCATGATATGGTTAAGATGTGGGAATTACCAGTGTGGGCATTATATGAAAATACTGATAGTGATAACTACTTTGTTGAAAAATACCCAGAGTTTTACTTTACTAAAACTCTGTTTCATGGATCAGGGTTCGGCTATGAAGTATCTTATAACCCATATAAAGGTAATAAGTTCTACATGAAAGCTACTGGTGATACTATCGATCATACAAGGGGTTATGTATCACTAAATGATAAAGGTAAAGTCTGGCTCAACCCGGCAGCTTAACCAACTATCTCATCCCAATCAGGCATATCAAAGTCAAGGTTCTTAAACAAATCTTGCTTTGATGTGCCTACTTGTTTAGAATTATCACGTACCCTAGTATGTATCTTTCGAATATTACTAAACTCTATTGGACTGACCTTAAATGATACTTCTATCATATGACTGAATAGATGTACATATCTATGATTTAGTAATGCTACAACTGTTAAAAGATCATGTTCTTCAAATCGTTGTGACGACTTCTCAATAACACGAGTAGTAATTCCATTCAGTATAGATGTTACTGCATGTGCTTCCTGTGTAACAATACTAAATAACACACTCACTATGTCATGTGAGAAACTATTGGGAATGTCAGATATAGAATCACCCGACCGTAACCTTGCATACCACTCCACCATCTCATCTGATGCTCTATCAACTAATTGACTCATTACTATCCTCCATGTTTTTAATATAGCCTTCAGGGACTCCCAGGAAGCCTGTAAGGTGCTTATCTATTTCCTCGACATCAGAGTCACCAAGGTGGCCTAATTCACCTCCTATGCAACATGACGCAAGATAGTCAATAGAATCTACCACCTTAAGTATACCATCTACACTAATATCCTGTGGTGGATACAAAATTCCCAACATATTTCCTAATACAGAATGATCAATTTGGGACAAACATTCTAGACCCTTATTGAATCTGGCTTGTTTATCTGGACAGTCACTAAGTTCTAATCCACATAGGAACAACCCATAACAACTAGTATTAATATTTGGGCCTGTCATAAACAAGTTAGATGGTACTGCACCAAACAATTCATCCATGTCTACTTCATCTATTATTTGGAATATAAAATCATCCATTGCATTTCTCCATTTGGGACAGTATAATAATATTTATTCTTATGATGATAACAACCCAAACTTTCTAGATTGTTCCCATGCTTCAGGTGTAGGATTGTTAATAGAGAATATTAACTTTGGGACACGCTCCACAGCAGCTAATTGAACATCTGGATGTGGGTCTTTAATATATTGAATGGTGTATGGGTTAATAGATACAGCAGTCATCTGCATATTGAGATTTGGGCCATCTATGTATTGAATGACATTTGGCTCAATATGAATAGCCTGAAGCTTAACAACATCACTACAATCATCATTAGCTATAATACTATAAGGGTCTTCCCTTACTCTAATTAAATCAGACTCTTCAATACTTTTTTGAATAACATTGTTGATATATGATATTATTTTCTTAATCATTAGACACCGAAAAAATAGATGAATCTGTATTATCTATAAAGTAATCATCTCCATAGTCTAAACAGTATTCATCTATCTCAGTGATATCATCAGGATCAGTATATAAATCCTCTTGATCTTGAAGGTGCTTACTTCTCGACATCTTGCTTAGTAGGTTCATCTTCAACACTAGATGTTTCACTAGTATCAACTTCTTCTAAACCTTCACGTAGTTCACGAGCCTTTTCAGCTTCATATGAATCACGATCTTTCTGAATACTTAAGTCAGCATCGGAATCAATATATCTCTTTAATGCAGGCAATACAGCCACATAAAGTAATACAACACTACCAAATGCCAATAACATCAATAATAACGCCATTTAATTTCTCCTATATAAGTCTAAGTATACCATATTTACTACTTCATTTCAATAGAAAGAATATCATCAAGTGAAAACGTATTTCTGGTTCTAGAAGTATAGATTACCATAGATGATTCTGGTTGGTTACGAGGTGGTATTGATGGTCTACCATTATCAACATAGTTCTGATATGAATTCCAACTATCTACAATAGACTGATAATCATCATCTAATGAAAATTCCTCATCATCAGAATCAATATCGAATTCTAATTCAATTTCATTACCATCTTTATACTTTACTATTATTCGCTTAATCATTGTGGTATCAATCCTTAATTGGGGTTAATGACATATAAGTAATGTCAGATAAATTTACAGAAAATTCACAATGCGGTTTACCATCAGAGTTCCATGAACGATTATAATACGGGCTTGGTTCATATGGATTTTATTCACTATGAAAATTCTTAAACGCAGAATTTAAATCATGATAATCATCCTGTGGAATCTTAATCACAATCTTTTCACCATACCTCATGTGTATCTCACATTTAACCATAATATTATTTTCCATATATTGTTATTTTAACCGTAACACCTTCACCATTGCTTAATCCCTTATATAAATTTAATAAACCTTCACCACCAAATACAGCATTGGCAAAGTTACTAAGGTCTAATGGCTTTACTACAAATTCATCAGTCTTAATTTTTTCAATCTCCGTCCCATTTTTTTAACCATAACACATTAATAGGAAATATTCTACCTTCACCACCCCAACCTTCAGATTCTAATCGCCTTACAACAGCAATAGCTTCATCTTCAGTATGATGGGAATCAGTGGTAACATCATCACCAAATGGATATGTACCCTCTGGCCACTTTACATATGATCTATATACTTCTCGTTGATCTGTCATAATTTTCTCCAATTAGTTAAGTTCATCTTATCACTATTGTAAATTAAACACAACCTTCAGGTCTTATTTTTGATAATGCCATAATTGATTCTAAAATTATAATCGTTTCATCACCCAATGCAGTACCACCTCTGGTTTCTTCCCAATGGGCATATGCTTCTTCCATTGTAAAATATCTACAACCAGCAATAATTCGCATAACCCCATCTGAACAAGTAACATAAATAAATGTATATCCATCTGATCTTTCAATACCACTTACTTTAGCATTACCATATACTTCAGCATCACCATAAACTTTAACATTACCATGAATTTTAGCATCACCATATACTTCAGCATAACCATAAACTTCAGCATTACCATATATTTGAGCATTACCAGATACTTCAGCATTACCAGATACTCTAGCATTACCAGATAATCTAGCATTACCAGATACTTTAGCATTAGGTCCAATATATGCCGTATCATCTACATGGGCAGTATCTTCAACTAATCCACCACCATTTACATGTACATGAAAACCTTTAGGTACTTCTCTTTGCTCTACCATAATTTTCTCCAATTAGTTAAGTTCATCTTATCACTATTGTAAATTAAACACAACCTTCAGGTCTTAACTTTGATAATGCTTCAATTGATTCCAAAATTATAATCGTTTCATCACCCAATG
>Ga0136601_1000106_pt1 | contig 41284 bp, 34 predicted proteins | sample AntRauMFilla2699_FD_181020 | JGI IMG/M metagenome (GOLD analysis project Ga0136601, IMG submission 181020) | Saline lake microbial communities from Rauer Islands, Antarctica - Metagenome Filla 2 #699 | ecosystem: Environmental > Aquatic > Non-marine Saline and Alkaline > Saline | place...
TATTGTTTGCTTTATTTAAAGATATAAATTTTATAATGGCTGAAGGAAAATTAAAAAACATACTTTTAGTTGAAGATGATCCTTTTTTAGCTAATATCTATAAAAAGAAATTCTTGCAAGCAGGATATAATATAAGAACTGCTGGAGCTGTTAAGCCAGCCTTAGAGCTTATCAAGAAAGAGAAACCAGATCTAATTATGTTAGATATACTTTTAATTGATAACCTCAATGGTTATGTGGTTTTACAAAAGGTAAAAGAAGATAAGAATTTGCAGGATATTGTGGTGGTTATGATAAGTAATCTTAGTGATCCTAGAGAAAAAATGAAAGCTAAAGATTCAGGAGCAGATGAGTATATTATAAAAATAGAGCATACACCAGAAGAAGTTTTAAGTATTGTTCTTGATACATTTAAGAAAAAATTTAAGAAATAGGCTATTTTTAAATGGATTTTAATACTATTAATTTAATATTAGCTTTAGTAGTGGTCCTAATGTCATCTTTAGGTATTATTACTTTGGTTTTCAAATATAAAAAGAAAAGCGCACGTGCAGTCTTTGCTCAAGGTGTGCTTTTTTCATTATGGACAATTTTTATTATTTGGATTCAAAGTGATGTTTATAGTATCTTTTATGTTAAGCAGGTAATGCTTAGCTTTTTTGCTTTATCAGTATATAGCTTCACAGTTTTTTCTTATTACTTTCCTGATACAAAAAATAAACATATAAACGACAAACAAGCGATGTTAGCATCTTCTTTCTTGCTTATAATTACAATTTTATTATTATTCATACCTAATTTAATTATTCAACATAATATTAGCACTTCCTTATTTGTTCCAGCTAGTTGGTATAATTTTTATATATTTTCTATTGTTGTCTTCTTTATACTAGGATTTTATCAGTTGATAAGTAAATATAATTATAGCTCTAATATATACAAAACTAAGCTTGCATACTTATTAATATCAAACTCTCTTCTTTTTGTTATCTTTTTGATAATTAACCTATTCTTACCAATATTTAATAATTTCTCTTATTTTTTTGTTGGCCCTTTAGTAGCTTTATTAGCAATGTCTTTTAATGTCTATGCAGTTTTAACTAAAAGATTTATTGATTTGAGAGTTGTAGCGAAAAGACTGTTTATTTTTATTGGTGCTGGATTTTTCTCATATCTAATATATTATTTTGTTTCTTTATTCTTTGTTGTCTCCTTTGGTTCTGTTTTTGCTTGGGAGGCTAGAATTTCTGGTATATTTATTGCATTAATTTTTGCTTATCTATTTTATGCTAATGACTATTTGCTAATTAAAATGGCCAATAAGTATTTATTTGTAGACCTGTACCATTATCAAGAAAGTGTTAATGATTTAGTAAAGAAACTAACTTACCATGTTCATTTAAAAGAGATTGTTAATCTAACCGTAAAAGCCAGTGAGAAAGTTATTAAAACAGATGAGGTAGTTATTTACCTTAAAGATTCTAAAGATAATTATTATCATGATAAAAATATAGAATCACTATTTTTCCTAGATAAAGAAAATGAAATTATTAAATATTTAAATAAAAAGCCTAAAGTTTTAATAAGGGAAGAATTGGAATTAGAAGAGGACTATAGAATTAAAAGAAAGCATCACAATTTAATTACTGAGTTGAAAAGTAGAAACATTCACTTAGCTCTACCTCTTAGAATTAAAAAGGATCTAATAGGTTTTATTGCTTTAGGAAAAAAGAGTTTATATTTTACTTATAATAACAATGATTTAAACCTATTAAATACTTTATCTAGACAATCTGCTATTGCTATAGAAAGAGCCTTGCTCTATCACAAGTTAGAAGAGCAAGGTAAGAATTTAAAAAACTTTAACAGCATATTAAAAGATAGAGTAAGAGAGCAAACTAAAGATATTAAGCAAAAAAATGAGGATTTAAGAAAATTATTGAATTTAAAAAAAGATTTCTTGCGTGTTATTAACCATCAGCTCAACACTCCTATATCTATAATGAAAAACTCTTTTAGCATGATTGAAGATGGTAGTTTTAGCCATAAAGAAGGGTTTAAATATGCTAAAGCAGGTTTGATGAGAATTGATAATACTATTAATGACTTTTGGGAGGCCTTTGCTTGGGAGGGTGAGCTTGCTCCATTAAACTTAGAAGCAGTTAATATTGAAAATATTATTAAAGAAGTTATTGATTTAAAAAAACATGACAAGAAGGTTAAGGCTAGTAAATTAAAACTAATCATGAAGCAGCCAAAAACTAAGCTACCTTTAGTTTTAGCAGATAGAAAAAATATTAAACACGTACTTACCAACATGCTAGATAATGCTGTTAACTATACAGAGAAAGGTAGTGTTAGCGTTAGTTTTCAAAAAGAGAACAAAAGGTTAAAGATCCTTATTTCTGATACGGGCATTGGCATGAGTGTAGATAACAAAAAAAATATCTTTGAGAAGTTTTCTAGGGGATCTAGAGCTGTTAGCATAAATCCTAATGGTTCAGGTTTAGGTCTTTATATTGCTAATGAGATAATAAAGGCTCATGGCTCAGGGATAAAAGTTGAGAAAACCGCCATTAATAAAGGTACAACTTTTAGTTTTCATCTTCGAACTAGCAATAAGAAAAAAGAAGATAATAATGAAGATGATTTTCAAACAAGCCCTAAACAGAAAACTAAAAAAGGCAATAAAACAAAGGGAAATAAAAACCCTAAGATTTTAATGATTGAAGATGAAAAAAGCTTAGTACAGATATATAGAAAATTCTTTAGAAATAATCATTGTGATTTTAGTGCTAGCTCTAAAGCTGAAGCTGCACTTAGAAAGATGCAAAAAGAGAACTTTGATGTAGTTGTTTTGGATATTGTACTTAAGGAGAATAAGGGTAAGAGCAGTGTAAAGTTAAATTCAGAACAAGGTTGGGATATTTTAAAAAAGATAAGAAAAGATAAGGACTTGAAAGAATTGCCAGTAATTGTTTTTAGTAATTTAAATAGTAAGGGAGATAGAAAGAAAGCTAAAGAGCTTGGAGCTGATAATTTTCTTTTTAAAGAAAATACAAGTCCGGTAAAATTAATGGAAGCTATAATTGAGATATTAAATAAAAAGAAGAAATAAACTTAGCTTATTTTAGTAAAAAACAAGCGCTTGACCGCGCTTTTTTTGTTTGCTATTATATAGGTATATTTACCATATATAGTATTGTTAAAAGATATTATACTACCAGATATAGTTGTTCTTGTAAAGTTATGAATTTTAAATATTGAGTACTATTAACAGGCTATTTATAAAATAAACATATAATTATGAAATGTCCAATCTGTCACCATGAAGACACAAAAGTAGTTGATTCTAGGGTTGCCTCTGAAGGTCTTTGTATTAGGCGCAGAAGGCAGTGTTTAAAATGTGATTTTCGTTTTTCTACTTATGAAGAAATTGAAATTCTAGATTTAGTAATAGTAAAGCGTGATGGACAAAGAGAATCATATAGCCGTGATAAGTTGGTTAAAGGTTTGAAAAGAGCTCTGGAAAAAAGATCAATTACCGATGACAAGTTTAAAAAACTTGTTCATAGCCTAGAACGAGATTTGCAGTCACTTAGAAAAAATGAAATCAGCTCAGAGGAAGTGGGAACTATTGTAATGAAACATTTAAAAAAATTAGATCAAGTTGCTTATATTAGATACGCATCAGTATATGAATCCTTTAAGGATGCTACGCAGTTTCAAGAAGAGTTAAGCAAGCTACTTAAGAAAAGGATTAAAAAAAATAAGAAAAAAGTCTAATTAATAAACTACAATAATAAAGTTCTTACTTTAAATATAGAGTTCATAGTTTACATTTATATTAAAGTGAAAACCTAAATTCCCATGCCTCAACTAATCACTAAGATCCGTAAGAGATCAGGAAAAATTGTTGATTTTAAAAAAGAGAAAATCATTAAAGCTATTGATAGCGCTGCTCGTTCAGTTGGTATTAATGACAAAGCTTTAGTTAAGAAGCTTAGTACAGAAGTTTTTGATAAACTAGATTCTAAGTTTCATAAAAACAGTATTCCAGCTGTAGAAGAAGTGCAAGATTTAGTTGAGGATGTTTTAATTAAAAAGAATAAAATTAATATTGCTAAAGCCTATATTTTATACAGAGATCAGCATAGACAACTTAGAGAAATAAAAGGATCTACTGGAGAAAAGTTAATGGAAGATTATTTAGGACGTTTAGATTGGAGATTAAAAGAAAATAGTAATATGAGTTATTCAGTGCAAGGACTGAATAATTATATAGCTTCAGCTGTTTCAGCTCGTTATTGGCTAAACAAGCTTTATCCTAAAAATATTAGAGAAGCTCACGTTAATGGTGATTTACATATCCATGACTTAGGTTTATTAGCACCATATTGTTGTGGTTGGGATTTGAAAGACTTATTAATAAAAGGTTTTGGTGGTGTTAGTGAAAAAGTGCAGAGTAAAGCACCTAAACATTTTCGTAGTGCTTTAGGTCAAATAATTAATTTTTTCTATACCATGCAAGGAGAGGCTGCTGGTGCTCAAGCTTTTGCTAACTTCGATACTTACCTAGCTCCGTTTATTCGTTATGATGGACTAACATATAAACAAGTTAAACAATCTCTACAAGAGTTCATGTTTAACATTAATGTTCCTACTAGAGTAGGATTTCAAACTCCTTTTACCAATGTAACGTTAGATGTAATACCATCTAAAATGATTGGTGAAGAAAATATAATTTTAGGCGGTGAAATTAAAAAGGAGAAATATAAAGACTTCCAAGATGAAATGGATATGTTTAACAAAGCTTTTGCTGAAGTCATGTTAGAAGGCGACTCTACTGGTCGCGTTTTTTCTTTCCCTATTCCTACCTATAATGTTGATAAAAACTTTGATTATGACAGAGAATCCTTAAAGCCAATGTGGGAGATGACAAGTAAATATGGTATCCCTTACTTCTCTAACTTTGTAAACTCAGATATGGACAGAGATGATGCTAGGAGTATGTGCTTATTTCCTGAAGAAGATATTTTAATTAAACAAAATAATAATATACAAAAATTAACAATAGGTGAGCTTTTTGATGAAAGTAAAGGGAAGCAACTAGATGACGAATGGTTTGATATGAATAGTCCAGTTGAAGCCCTTTCTTTAAATCCAGAATCAGGGAAATTTGAATGGACTGGAATTCAGAAAATGCTTAGAGTGACAGATAAGTCTTTAGTAAATATAAGAACTAAAGATGGTAAAACTATGAAGGTTACTCCAGATCATTTAGTAGCTGTATATACAAAGGATGGTATTGTCACTAAAAAAGCAAAAGAGATAGATGAAAATGATTTCTTGCTAGTAATGAAAGATGGAAGCAATGCTCTGCAGGATAATCAAGAAACAATTTCTAAGGATTTAGCTTGGTTTATGGGATTTTTTGTTGCAGATGGAAATTATTTATATGATTCTCGTAAACAGTGGAAAAATAGGCAAAGAGGAATTCAAATTTCTTTTAATAGACAGGAAAAAGAACTGATAGAAAAAACTAAAGCCACTGTTAAAAAATTACTTGGTTATGATATGAAATTTATCTTAGATCCAAGATATGAAAATTCTTTACGTGGATATATATACAATAGTGAGTTCGCCAAGAAAATGGAAACAGAATATGATGTTTGTAAATATAAAAGGTTACCCAAATGGATTTGGTCTTCTTCTGCTGATATAATGGATTCATTTATAAAAGGATTTTTTGATGGAGATGGTTATACTAACGGTAAAGAAATTCATATTAATGATCAAGGTTTAGCTGAGGAATTAAATTTACTTTTTCAATTAATTGGTATTAGTACAAGTTATATAGTTAAAAATAACTCTCAAGTAATTAGAATTCAACATACATTAGGAAGAGGATCGCAAGGAACTAAAGTGATTAAGGATAAAATGCATAATCAGATTCCTGAATTTTTAATTGAAAAAAAACATATTAATTCAAAAGAAGGTAAAAAACTCTATCAATCTTATGGTTGCAAAACTGTAGGTTTATCTTCAATAGATAGATGGAATATTTCTAATGATTCCATTGAATGGCTTAGAAATTCAGATTTTGCTGTTGTTAAAGTGGCAGAAATTATTACTTCAGACCTAGATTATGATCAAGAGTTTTTTGATATTGAATTAGAAAAAAATCATTATTTTGTACATTCTCAAGGAAATATTACACATAATTGCTGTAGGTTACGTTTGGATAACAGAGAACTTAGAAAAAGAGGTGGAGGACTTTTTGGGGCTAACCCTTTAACTGGAAGTTTAGGTGTGGTTACTTTAAACTTAGCCAGAGTTGGTTATCTTGCTAAAACTAAAAAGGAATTTAAAGATAAGGTTTTTGAGCTCATGGAGATGGCTAAAGAAAGCTTAGAACAAAAAAGAAAAGTAGTGGAGAAATTATCAGATGCTGGTCTATATCCTTATTCAACTTATTATTTAGCTGACATTAAACAGCGCTTTGATAGTTATTGGCAAAATCACTTCAGTACTATTGGTATTAACGGTATGAATGAAGCTCTGCTTAACTTTATTGGTAAAGATATTACCACAGATCAGGGACAAGCATTTGCTAAAGAAATTCTAGACATAATGAGAGAGAAGTTAATGGACTATCAAAATAATACTAATCACTTATATAACTTAGAAGCTTCACCAGCAGAAGGTGCTACTTATCGTTTTGCTAAAAAAGATAAGGAACTATATCCAGATATTATTTGTGCTAATCAAGAAGCTTATGAGGATGGCAGAGAACCATATTACACTAATTCAACTCAATTGCCAGTTGGTTTCACAGATGACATCTTCACAGCCCTAGAAAAACAAGAAGACCTACAAACAAAATATACTGGTGGTACAGTTTTACATGGTTTCTTGGGAGAAAAGATTGATGATATTGAGCAAACTAAAACTTTAGTTAAAACTATAGTTAATAATTACAAGCTACCATACTTCACTATCACCCCAACCTTCTCTATTTGTCCTAAGCACGGCTATCTTAAAGGGGAACATAAATATTGTCCTAAATGTGATAAAGAGATTGGTTACAGTGAAGAACTTGAAGGAGAAACTAAAGAGCCTAAAACTGCTGAAAACAAAGTAAGCTCAAAGTAATTAAGATTTAATATATAAATAATTAAGGAGCTCTTAAGTTAAGGCTTAAACTCTAATAGATATTATGAGTCCAAAAGAAGTTAAAAGACAAGAATGCACTGTTTATAGTAGAGTAGTAGGATGGTTAACACCTACTAAAAACTATAACAAAGGTAAGACTTCAGAGTATTTGGATAGAAAAACCTATAAAATTAAGAAATAAATAAAATAGACGATATTAAAAGTAAGTATTATCGTGTATTAATCTAATATTGTCTATATGATTATTGCAGGTTTAGAAAAATTAAGTTTAATTGATTATCCAAACCACCTATCTGCTATAGTTTTCACCCAAGGATGTAATTTCAGATGCCACTACTGCTATAACCCTATGCTTGTTTTGCCACAAAAGGCGAACAAAGGAAAATATGGTCAAGAAGGCTCTTCTCACATTAGTGAGGAAAGCCTTCTTTCCTTTTTAAAGGACAGACGAGGAAAATTAAATGGAGTGGTAATTACTGGCGGAGAACCAACCTTACACAAAGATTTACCAAACCTTATTGAAAGAATTAAAAAACTTGGCTATGATATAAAACTAGATACTAATGGTACTAACCCAGAATTACTTAAAACTTTAATTGAAGCTAAATTGCTTGATTATGTTGCTATGGATTTAAAAGCTCCTATTAGTTCATACAAAGAAGTTGTAAAGGTAGAACTTAATTTTTTAAATATTGAAAAAAGTGCTAAAATGATAAGAGAAAGTGGTTTAGACCACGAGTTTAGAACTACGGTAGCACCACAGCTAATTACTAAAGAAAAGATTGAAGAAATGGGTAAGTTCTTGCAAGGAGCAGATAAGTGGTTCCTGCAGAAATTTAAGTCAGAAACTGATTTAGTTAATGATAAATATAAAAACCTTGAAACATATACTGATAATGAGATGGATGACTTAGTTGAAATTGCTAAAAAATATGTTAACTTTGCTAAGTGGAGATAATATGGAAAACAATAATTTAGAGAACAAACAAAACAAACAAAACAAAAAAGAAATTGATTTAGAGAAGCTTTTAAAAAAGAACTTGAATGTTAGTCAAGAAATTTTAGAAATTAGTAAATATATTAAGAAATATATTTTCTGGAGAAAGGTGATTGGTATAGTAAAAGTATTAATTATTTTAATTCCTATTATTTTGGGTATTATATATTTACCACCAATAATTGAAGATAGTCTGGATAATATTAATGAGAATATAAACAATCCTTTATCTGGCCTTACTAACTGTAATTGTGAAGATGGACAATAATGAAGTAACGCTGTTTGCTGAAACAAATTTCAGAAACAGTTACAAAAAATTTGGTATTAAAAAGGACGACAGGCGTCGTCATATGTATTTTATTGGTAAAACTGGTATGGGTAAGTCAACTGTTTTAGAGAATATGATTATTTCCGATATCAGAGCTGGTAATGGTGTAGCTGTAGTTGATCCCCATGGTGATTTAGCTGAAAAAGTTATTGAATTCATTCCTAGTAATCGTGTTGATGACGTGATAAACATTAACCCTTCTGATATCAATTACCCTATTGCTTTTAATGTAGTAGAACAAGTGGAACCTCATCTTAGGCATTTGGTAGCTTCTGGTTTAGTTGGTGTGTTTAAAAAGCTGTGGGCAGATTCTTGGGGACCTCGTTTAGAGTATATTTTGAGAAATGCAGTGCTAGCTATTTTAGATTATCCTGGTTCTACACTTTTGGGAGTAGTGAGGATGCTTTCTGATAAAAAATACAGAAAGAGTGTGGTAGCTAATATTCAAGATCCAGTAGTTAAGTCCTTTTGGCAAAAAGAGTTTGGTTCTTATGCAGATAAGTTTGCTACAGAAGCAGTATCACCTATTCAAAATAAGGTAGGACAATTTCTTTCTAGTTCTCTTATGAGAAATATAGTTGGTCAGGTAAAGTCATCTATAGATATCAGAGAAATAATGGATGAAGGGAAGATTATAATCATGAACTTAAGTAAGGGAAGAATTGGTGAAGATAACAGTGCCTTACTAGGAGCGATGATGATTACTAAGATTCAGTTAGCAGCTATGAGTAGGGTTGATATTCCAGAAGAAGAAAGGAAAGACTTCTATTTATACATTGATGAGTTTCAAAACTTCTCTACAGAGAGTTTTGCTAATATATTGTCAGAGGCTAGAAAATATCGTCTTAACTTAATCATGGCTCACCAGTATATAGAACAGCTAGGAGATACGGTAAAAGCAGCTGTCTTTGGTAATGTTGGTACTTTGGTTACTTTTAGAGCAGGAGCGGCTGATGCAGAAGAATTAGTTAAAGAATTTACCCCAACCTTTATTGAAGAAGATATTGTTAACCTACCTAAGTATGAAATGTACTTAAAGCTAATGATAGATGGTGTAACTAGCACACCTTTTTCAGCTAGAGGACTTAGACCCTTAACTGAAAGCGAGAAAACTAATAATATAGATAAGGTGATTAGAAATTCTAGAGAAAAGTATGCTAACGACAGAGAAGTGGTAGAAGAGAAAATTATGCGTTGGCATGAAGATGAGTATGAAGAGAATGAACAAGCTAGTGATTCTAAAGACAAGAAAAAAAATAGTGATGAAGGAAAATATAGTGCTACTTGTTCTAGATGTAGCGCTGAGACTAAAACACCTTTTAAACCAGATGGTATAAGACCAGTATACTGTAAGGACTGTTTAGGTGCGCTTAAGGAAGAAAAGAATAAAAGTGCTAGTGACAGAAAGAAAGAGAAAGAAAAGGAATTAAAAAGTATTGATGAGGATGTCTTTAAAAAAGCTTTTAATAATAATTTAAACAATTTAAAGAAAAAGAATGCTAGTGTTAAAGGAGATCATGCTCAAGAAGGAAAAGAAGAAAAAAAAGAAGAAGAACCTAAAACTGGAGGTTTGTCTCTGAAAGATTTAAATAAAAAAACAGTAGTGGATTTTAAAGGCAGAGTTAAGAAGGTGAAAGCAGAGAAAAGAGATAATAAAGACTATAAACAAAATAGTGATAGAGAGGATAATAACAAAGAATATAAGGAAGAGAATATTAAAGAAGAAAACACTAATAGAGAAGATAATAGTAGAGAAAATAATAATAAAGATATAAAAAATATCAAAGGAGAAGGTGACTTAAGAGAGGGAGAAGAGATTAATTTTTAAACAGTTTAATTATATTTAATTATGTATTTATTTTTTGATACTGAGACAACGGGTTTACCTAAGAGCTTTAAGGCCCCTATTACCGATCTTGAGAATTGGCCTAGATTAGTTCAAGTTGCTTGGCAAAATTATTCTGCTCAAGGTGAGCTTATTTCTAGTTTTAATTATATTATTAAGCCTGATGGCTTTACAATTCCAGATGAAGTAGCTAAAATTCATAGAATTGATCAAGCTAGAGCTGAAAAAGAAGGTTTAGACTTATTGCCTGTTTTAGAAGAGTTTAAAAAAGAACTTTTAAACACAGAGTTTACAGTAGCTCATAATATTGATTTTGATGAAAAGATAATGGGAGCAGAATTTCTTAGAAATAGCATGCCTAATATTTTTGAAGGTACCAGAAAAGTTTGTACCATGAAAGGCACTGCAAATATTTGTAAGATACCTGGTAGGAATGGATATAAATGGCCTAATTTAACTGAACTACACACCTATTTATTTCAGCGTGGCTTTGATGAGGCTCATGATGCTGAGGCTGATGTTAAAGCTTTAGCTAATTGCTTCTTTGAGCTTAAAAATAGGGGATTACTATTTTAAATATGAATTTTCTAAAAGTTGGTAAAGCTACAGAGCTCAGCGGAAAAAATAAGAAACTATACAGGGCACTAGAAATATTGCCTGGTTTTTTAAGTTGGAGTACTTTGCTACTTTTAATAGTTCTCTCATATTTTCAACCAGTATGGGTAGCATATTTTATTATAGCCTTTGATGTATATTGGCTACTTTTAGTTTTATACTTAGCACTGCATTTAATCGCGGCATATAGAAAACTTCAAAAAATTAAAGTCATGGATTGGAAATATTTATGTGAGAATTTAAACGAAGGTTCAGTGATTATTGATGAAGAAAAGTCAGTTAAAGATCCTTCTAAGGCTACCTATTTATATAAGGAAGGAAAGTCTTGGAAAGATATGATTCAAGTGGTAGTTTTGCCAACATATAATGAAGATATACAAATAATTAGAAACTGTCTTTTGGCAATAAAAAATGATAATTACCCTAATCAAAGAATCGCTATTGTCTTAGCTATGGAAAGTAGAGTTGGTGAAATATCTAAAGAAAGAGCTCAGGCTGCAATGAAAGAATTTGAAGGAAGTTTCTTTAAATTATATATTACTTTTCATCCTGGAGACATTGAAGGAGAGCTAAAAGGTAAGGGAGCTAATCAAGCTTGGGCTTTAAAACATTTTAAAAAAGAAGTAATTGATGTAGAGAATTGGAATTATGATGATATTATTGTTAGTGTTTTTGATATTGATACAGTTATAGCTGATGGGTATTTTTATAGACTAACATATAAATTCTTAAGTACTCCAAATCCTCATAGAGCTAGCTATCAACCTGTTCCTGTTTATCACAATAATGTTTGGGAGGCCCCCTTTTTTGCTAGACTAGCAGCGACTTCTAATACTTTTTGGCAAATGATGCAACAAATACGTAAAGAAAGTTTAGCTACTTATTCTTCTCATTCCATGTCTTTCAGGACTTTAGTGGATATAGATTTTTGGTCCACTACTATGGTTAGTGAGGACTCACGTATATTTTGGCACTGTTTACTTCACTACAAAGGGGATTATAGAGTTGAACCTTTGAATTTTCCTGTTTCTATGGATGTAACTATGGATAAAAATGCAGTAAGCACAGCTAAAAGTCTATACAAACAACAAAGACGTTGGGCTTGGGGAGCAGAGAACATACCTTACCTTATTTTTAACACCATTAAACTGTGGCCTAAATTAGATAAAAAAACAGTATTATATCATATAGGAGTTCAGGTGTATGGTTTTCATTCTTGGGCTACAAATGCTTTAATTATTGCGGTAGTAGGTTGGTTACCTATTATTTTAGGAGGAGAAAGATTTACCAGTACAGTGCTATCAGGGAACTTACCGGCAGTGACTACTACTCTCATGAACTTAGCTATGGTGGGACTTATATTATCAGCAGTGATATCTACATTATTACTCCCTAAACCAAAGAAACCTATTAAATGGATTAAAAAGGTACAGATTTTTGTAGAGTGGTTATTTGTTCCAGTAACTATTATATTCTTTGGAGCTATTCCATGCTTGGAAGCACAAACACGTTTGCTTAGGGCAAAGTATATGGGCTTTTGGGTAACACCTAAGGAGAGGTAATTGGAGAAATAAACAAAGTATAAAGTATAAACTTAGATTATTATCTAAGTTTTTTGTTATTTTTCCCTGTCTCTTAATATGCTATAATAATAAAGTAAGTGTGAATCAGGTAAGCATTAATTAAATTATTTCTAATGAATAATATGAAAGATTTTCACAGTTTAGCCTGGAAAGATGTATTAAAAGAAAAAAAATCTTCTAAGGATGGTCTAAGTAGTAATGAAGCTAAAAAAAGGGTTGAACAAACTGGCTTAAATCAACTGCAAAAAGAAAAACCACTAGGGGCTTTCAAGATTTTAATTGCACAATTAAAAAGTCCTTTAGTGTATGTTTTAATAATAGCTGGAATGATATCTCTTTTTTTAGGAGAAGAGGTGGATACTTATGTTATCTTTGGCGCTGTACTTATTAACACCATTATTGGTTTTATTCAAGAGAATAAAGCGAATAAAGCTTTATCTAAGTTAAGGAAAATGGTGGAGCACAAAGCTGTGATTGTAAGGGATGGACATGAGAAAGAAGTTTTAAGTAAAAATATAGTACCTGGAGATATAATTGTTTTAGAGCCAGGTAATAGAGTGCCAGCAGACATTAGGTTAATAGAATCTAAGGATTTAAAGATAAATGAAGCTAGTCTTACTGGTGAGTCAGTACCAGCTTCTAAAAAAACAGAAAAAATAAAAGTAGGGGCTTCACTAGCAGATAGAAATAATATGGCCTATGCTGGAACTGTAGTAGTTTCAGGTAGTGGTAGAGGTGTGGTGGTAGCCACTGCTCAAGATACTGAGATTGGTAAAATATCATCTTTAGTGCAAGCCACTAAAGAAGAGAAGACACCACTGCAGAAACGTTTAGCTTCCTTATCTAAAACTTTGGGAATTATTGTAGCTGTTGTTAGTGTTTTGATTGTGCTTTTAGGAATTAGCCAAGGAAGAGATTTCTTTGAGATGTTTATCGTTGCTATTGCTGTGGCTGTGTCTGCTATTCCTGAAGGTATGGTGGTGGCGGTAACAGTTATTTTAGTTTTAGGGATGCAACAAATATTAAAGAGAAAAGCTCTGGTTAGAAAGTTAATTGCTGCTGAAACTCTAGGATCTACTACGGTAATTTGTACAGATAAAACAGGAACCTTAACAGAGGGTGATATGCAAGTTTCTCATATTATTATTGGAGATGAGAAATTAAACTTTGAAAAAAATAAACACAATGAAGAAAATATAGCTAAAGACATGTATTATGCACTGCGCATATCTGTGCTCTGTAATAATGCTGTAGTTGAAAATCCAGATAATGATTTAGAGAACTTAAAACTATTAGGACTCCCCACTGAAAAAGCACTGCTTCTAGCTGGTATTCAAGGTGGTCTAAGTAAAGAGAACTTAGAAAAAGAATATGAACGTCTACATGAATTACCTTTCTCAAGTGATACTAAGTTCATGGCTACCTTACATAAAAGTGATAAGGGTTATCGTTTATTTGAAAAGGGTGCTCCAGAAAGAGTTTTAGAGAAATCTACACATTTTCATCATAAAGGGAAGGTAAAAAAGATTAGTAGTGCAGACAGGAAAAAACTAATAGAGAAATATGAAGGCTATACTAGTAAAGGACTTAGACTTATTGCAGTTGCGTATAAGAAAATAAATAAATCTGCTATAGAAGATGAAAAGAAAGTAGATTTAAAAGAGCATGATAAAGATTTAGTGTTCTTAGGATTCTTAGCTTTAAAAGATCCCCTGCGTCCAGACGTTGCTAAAACAATTGGAGTTTGTAGGACTGCTGGTATTAGACCTATAGTTATCACTGGTGACCATGCTTTAACAGCTAAGGCTATAGCTCAAGAAATAGGTTTTAAAATTACTAAAGACTCAATTGTTACTGGAGAAGATTTAGATAATACTAGTGATGATGAGTTAAAAAAGATAGTTAAAAAAGCTAATGTATTTGCCAGAGTTAGCCCTCATCACAAGTTAAGGATTGTTAAAGCTTTGCAAGCTTTAGATGAGGTGGTTGCTATGACAGGTGATGGTATTAATGACTCTCCAGCTTTAAAGGCAGCTGATATTGGTGTTTGTTTAGGCTCTGGTACTGACATTGCTAAAGAGACTGCAGATATTGTTTTATTAGATAATAATTTTAAGGTTATTGTTAAGGCTGTAAGGCAAGGTAGAGTTATCTTTGATAACATTAGAAAGGTAATTACTTACTTACTTTCAGATAGTTTCTCCGAGGTTGTTCTTATTATAGGAGCTATTATCTTTGGTTTACCTTTACCGCTATTACCAGCGCAAATTCTATGGATAAATATTGTTAATGATGGTTTCCCTAGTTTTTCTTTAGCTTTTGAAAAGGGAGAAAGTGGTTTAATGAAAAAGAAACCATTTTCTAAAAGAGAGCCACTATTAAACAAAGAAATGAAAACAATTATATTTATCACAGGAATGGTGAGGTATGTACTTTACTTTGCTCTCTTTGTTTATTTCTTAAGATTAGATTTAGATATTGATTATATTAGAACCGTTATCTTTACAATTGTAGGCATTAGCTCCCTTCTTTATGTTTTCAGCTTAAGATCTTTTACAAAACCAGTTTGGAAAATGAATCCTTTTACCAATACTTATTTAAACTTTGCCACCTTAGCCAGTCTATTACTTCTAATTTCAGCAATATATTTTGCCCCACTGCAAAATGCTATACAAACAGTTGCATTAAGTTTCAATGATTGGCTCTTGGTAATTGGCTTCAGTATTGTTAATATAGTATTAATAGAAGCAAGTAAGTATTATTTTATAAGTAAACGTAAAACTAAATAAGATGCCTAGCAAAGATTATAAAAAAGACAATTTTATCAGCAGACTTTTCAAAAGCCAAGTGTTTTTTACCTTGCTGGCTTTAGTTTTGCTTGTTATGATATTAATACCTGTCTACAAGAATTGGCAAGAGAGAAGGGCTATTGATAGAGAGATAGCTGAAATACAAAGAGATATACAAGAGTATGAAAGCTCAAACCAAGAGCTCAGACAAATGCTTGATTATTTGGAGTCAGATGAGTCTTTAGAAGCTCAGGCTAGATTAAACTTAGGTTTAAAAAAGCCAGGTGAAGAAGTGGTGGTAATAAAGAGAGAGGAAGAGGACCAAGAAACACTTAATAATATTAATAATAAAAAAGAGGATTTATCTAATTCCAAGCTTTGGTTTAGGTACTTCTTTAAATAAACATATGGAATTTTTAAATAACTTACCATGGCAAGCAGTTTATTATAATAATACCTTAAGTGAGTATGTTTGGGTTTTAGGAATCTTTATTGTAGTTATTTTTGTTTTTAAGATTATTAAAAAGAGTTTGTGGGTACGTCTGGAAAAGTTAAGTAAATATTCAAAAACTAATTTAGATGACAAGATAGTGGAAATGCTTAAATCCATTAACTTATCTTTCTATTTAATCCTATCTCTTTGGATAGCTACTAGAACTTTAGAATTGAGTTCTTTAGTTAATGATATAGTTAATACTCTCTTTGTTGTTATTATAATTCACCAAGCTACTAAGTTTTTGCAATTAATACTTAAATTCTGGGTAGATAAGAATGTAGAGGCTGAGTCACAAAGAAATAACGTACTACCTCTTTTATCTGTTACCATGAAAATAATTGTCTGGGGATTTGGATTACTTCTTATACTTTCTAACCTAGGGGTAAATGTTACTTCATTAATAGCTGGTCTTGGAATTGGTGGTATTGCTGTGGCTTTAGCTGCACAAGCAGTGTTGGGAGATATATTTTCTTCTATTACCATTTATTTTGATAAACCATTTGAAGCTGGAGATTTCATTATTTTGCAGGATGGCACAACTATGGGAGTGGTAGAGAAGATTGGCTTTAAGACTACTAGAATTAAGGCTCTTGGTGGTGAAGAAGTGGTGGTAGCTAACTCTAATTTAACTTCTCAGAAAATACACAACTACAAGAAGATGGAAAAAAGACGTGCAGTTGTTAACTTCGGTGTTATCTACAGCACTCCTCAAGATAAGATGAAACGAATTCCTGAGATAGTGAAGAAGATTGTAGATGATATAGGTGATATTGATTTCGACAGAGTACACTTCAAGAAGTTTGCTGACTCATCATTAGTGTTTGAGTTAGTATATTTTGTTAGCACAGCTGACTACAATGCCTACATGGATCATAATCAAGAATTACACTTACAAATAAAAGAACAGTTTGAGAATGAGAAAATTGAAATGGCTTTCCCAACTCAGACTATACACTTAAATAAAGAATAATCATTAAAAAAAGATAAGTATTGAACTGGTAATTAGACTTAAAAGGATAAGCTCTTTCTGCAAAGAGATTTCTTTAGCAGGCTGAGCTATGCCAGTACTATAATAATATATGAAGGCAAATACATATAATAAATATATATTTAATAACTTAAAGAATAATTTAAGTATTAAAATATTAGCTATAGCAATTATTGCTTTTAGCTTTTTATTTTCTTTTAGTTCAGATATTTTAGCTGAAACAGCCCTTACTAGCAGTACTAATAACAGCTCTAGTATTTATCTAGACAAGGGAACCATAGCTAAAGGTTATACTGTTACAGGCTTTAATGAGAACTTAAAGTTATCTTTAGTGCCAGGAATATTAAATGAAGATACCAGGGTTGATATGGAAGAAGTTAATGGCATGAGACTTCCTTTTAACTTAGAAAAACTTAGCTCTGTCTATCAATTTGAATTTAGAAATAAATCAGCATATGACGATCATAAGCCTTTTTATATTCAGTTCAGCTATGATGAAGACAACAATGACTACAAACAAGTATTTTTCTTTGATAGTAACTACAACACTTGGAGACCACTACCTACCAGAGATTACCCTAAAGAGAACTTTGTTCGCTCTTTAATTCATTTACCATATGCCCGTATAGCCGTGTTCTCATATCCTGATGTTATGGGCCAAGGTGATGCTAGTTGGTATGCATATAAGGGTGGTAATTTTGCTGCTTCTCCTGATTTTCCTAAAGGGTCAATAATTAGAGTTCATAACCTAGCTAATGATAAATATGTAGATGTAGAAATAAATGATTTTGGTCCTGATAGATCCATTTTCCCTAAGAGAATAATTGATTTAGATAAAGAAGCTTTTAAAGAAATATCTAGTACTTCTGCTGGAATAATTCAGGTTAAGATAGAGCCATTGAAGATAGTAAAAGATAGATCAAATAGAACTTTAGGACTAAGAGATATTGGTGCTCATCTAGAGCCTGATATCAAAGCTCAAGCAGCAGTGATTACGGATGAAGATACTGGAGAAGTTTTGTGGGAGAAAAATGGAGACGAGGTTCTTCCTATTGCTAGTTTAACTAAGGTGATGGCAGTGAAAGTTTTTTTAGATAATAATTCAAACTTAAAACAAGTGGTTGAGTATAAATATCAAGATGAAGAATATAATTATCAGTACTGTGAAAAATGGGAGTCATCAAGGGTGAGATTAGATGAAGGTGATAAGTTAACAGTTAATGATTTAATCTATAGTTCACTAGTTGGTTCAGCTAATAATACAGTAGAGACTTTAGTTAGATATAGCGGACTAAGTAGAGATGCTTTTATACAAGCTATGAATGATAAGGCTGAGATTTGGGGAGCTAATAATACTCATTTTGATGAGCCTACAGGTCTTTCCACAAGAAATGTGAGTTCTGCTTTAGATTATGCTATAATAGCAAAAGAGGCCTTAAAGGATCCAATTATTTCCAGCGCTGTTAGTGCTAGAGAGTATAGCTTCTCTACAATTGATGGTAATAAGGTCAGAAATCTATACAATACTAATTCTTGGCTACGCTATAGTGTAATGCCTTTCACTGCTTCTAAAACAGGCTACTTACACGAAGCTAAGTATTGTCTAATGAGTAGAATACAGACTGCAGATAATAGACAGCTTATCTCAATAGTCCTAGGAGCTGAGACCAGAGATGAGAGTTTATTCTCAACTAAAGATGCTTTTAATTATTCCAGTAAAACCTTTTTACATTAATTAGAATAAGTAAGTATAAGAACTAATTATAATAACCAAGTATAATATTTATACCAAATAAAAGCTAAATTATATATGATAAACATTAGTAACGTTTGCAAATACTATAAACCAGATGTCGTAGCCTTAGAAGATGTAAGTCTTGATGTTAAGGCTGGAGAAATGGTTTCTATTGTTGGTCAATCAGGTAGTGGTAAGACAACACTGGTGAAGCTTTTAACTGGAGAAGAGAAAGCTGATAAAGGACAATTGGTAGTAGGGGAATGGGATATAACAAACATCAATCGCTCTCAGGTTCCTTATCTACGTAGACAAATTGGAGTTATCTTTCAAGACTTTAAGTTATTACCTAAAAAGACTTTAGCAGAAAATGTTGCTTTTGCTTTGCAGGTTTGTGGGCAGAAACCAGCTAGGATAAAAAAGATTGTTCCTAGTGTTTTAAAGATTGTAGGGCTAGAAGGTAAAAAAGATAGATATCCTCATGAAGTTTCAGGAGGTGAAGGGCAGAGAGTTGCTATTGCTAGAGCCCTGGTGCATCAACCAAAGATACTACTGGCTGACGAGCCTACTGGTAATTTAGATTCTATTAACGCTAATGAGATTATTGACTTACTTTTAAAGATTAATAACTTTGGCACTACTGTAGTTTTAGTAACACACAATAGAGAAATAGTTAATCGTTTAAAGAAAAGAGTAATTACCATGGATAACGGCAGAGTTATTGCTGATCAAGCTCATGGGAAGTATATTATTAGATAGATAATATAAATATATATAATAAATAATTATGTTCACAGGATTATATAGAATACTTAAATTAAGCTTTCAAGATATTGGTAGAAACATTTGGCTTTCTATTGTTACCATTACAATCTTGATTTTAGCTTTGTTCTCTATTAACAGTCTTTTCACTGTTCAGATTATTAGCCAAAATGCTATTGAAGCTGTGAAGTCTAAAGTGGACATTAACCTTTATCTTGAGAACAATGCTGAAGAAGCAGAAATTCTAGAGTTAAAATCTCAGCTGGAAATAATGCCAGAGGTAAAGGAAGTGAATTATGTTTCTCAACAAGAAGCTCTATCATCTTTTAGAGAGCAAAATGAAAAGAATCCAGAGATCATTCAGGCTCTAAGGGAGTTAGGGAAGAATCCATTATCACCAAGTTTAATTATATTACCTGAAAATGCAGATAATACTGATGTTTTAATTGCTAACTTAAAAGCCTATCAAAGTGATATTATTGAATCACGTGATTTCAATGACAACACAGTTATTTTAGAGAAGATTAACAATATTACTGATAATGTCAATCAGGTAGGTATGGTTATTATCGCTATATTTATCCTCACAAGCTTGCTGGTGGTATATAACTCTATTAGGGTGGCTATTTATACTCACCGCAGAGAAATTAACATCATGAGGCTTGTGGGAGCTTCCACCAATTTCATCTACATGCCTTTTATTGTCTCAGCCTTGATATATAGCCTAGTTAGCGTTATTGTTATCGTGGCTCTGTTCTATCCATTCTTAACTCTACTGCAACCCTATCTAGAAGTATTCTTTATGGGCTATAATGTTGATATTGTTAATTACTTTACTACACATTTCTGGTCTATATTTGGTATTGAATTCCTTATTGTTGCCCTTATTAATATAATGGCTAGTTTGATAGCAGTGAAGAGATATGCAAAAGTATAGTTAATTTTTTGACAAGTTTGAAAAAATAACTTATTATTTTTTTATTACCTTTCGGGGATCGTCTAATGGCAGGACGCCTGGTTTTGGTCCAGGTAATCGGGGTTCGAATCCCTGTCCCCGAGCAAATTATTAAAAAAAGAGGTGTAAACCTCTTTTTTAATACCTTACCAAAAAACCCCGTACGATAAAAGCACCCTTAGGGTGCTTTTTGAGTGCGGGGAGGACGTCATTGTTTTCTATTAAAAACATTATATTAGGTTTGAGTGTATAGTATTTAATCTTATTTTTTTATCTCTTCTTGTATAAAATAATATTAAAATGTAGTTCCTAAGTATTAAGTTATATATTTCTTAATTATATAGTGTTTTTACTTGACTCATATTACTACAAAGTGTAAACTTATAATATAAATAGTTAGACTATCTAACTAAATTATTTTTAAAAATATGCCTAAAAAAAGTAATCAATTAGCTGATTTAATTTTTACCATGAATAGTTTAACCAAAGAAGGTATGGAGTTTGGTTTGAATTCTTTAACTTTTATTCAGCTTCAGACTTTATCTTTTGTTTACAGAAGTACTAATCCTACTATGAAGGAGATTGCTCAATATCTTCATATTACCCCTCCGTCAGCAACTTCAATAGTGAATAATTTAGTGAAGTTAAAATTTCTAAAACGAAAAACAAACGGAAATGATAAGAGATCTACAAATCTTTTTCTAACGAATAAGGGGGAAAAAGAATTGCACAAAGGTTATGACTTAGCTAAAAAACACTTAGAAAAAAGATTAGATTATTTATCTGAAAAAGATAAGAGAGAATTTATTAGAATTATAAGTAAACTTTCTCATATTTTTGAACAAAAAAATTAACAATTCTTATGAACGCAAAAGCATCATTATTTTTAGTAATTAGAACCATTAAAAGAGGAAATAAAAGCTCATTAATCATGATTCTTTTCATGATGATACTTATATTTATTAATCTTATCTTTTTATCTTCTGTTTTTGCAGGAATTATAGAGGGAGCAAATAAAGAAGCTATCAATAATCAATATGGAAATATTTTAATTGAGCCAGAAATAGATGAAAAATATATTACTAATGTAAAAGTTATTAAAAAACTTGATAATTTTTCTGATGAAATTAGTGTTTCACCTCGTTATGTAAATAATACTGTTATTTCTTTTGATCAAAAAAAGGATGGCAAGAATGTGGAAAGTGGTAAATGGCCTGTAGAATCAATAGATGTATATAAAGAAAAAAGTGTAACGGATATATATAAAAACATGTCTGTTGGCGAATATTTATCTCCTGGCGATGAAGGGAAGATTATTATAGGTAGAGAAATAGCTGGGGGAGAAGGTAGTAATAGTACAAATAATTTAGGAAATATAAAAGTAGGACAAGAAGTAGATGTAAACTTTAATAATGGACCTAAACGTACCTATACTGTTAAAGGTATCTTTGATACTAAAAATAGCTCAGCTGATAGCACTGCTTTCGTAAATCAAAAAGAAATAGAATCATTCTTAGGAGTTCACGGTTTAGCTTCTAAAATATTAGTGAGAATCAATGATGAGGTTGATGAAGCTACTTATATTGAAAGATTAAGAGACTTGGGTTTTAAAAATGAGAAACTAAGTCCTTGGTATGAATTAATGGGGATGACAGAAGATGCTAATAAAAGCTTTGCTATGGTTAGCGCTATACTTAGCGTTATTGGTACAATTGTAGCTGGTATTACTGTCTTTATTATTATATTTGTAAGTGTAGTGAACAAGAGAAAGCAAATTGGTATTTTAAAAGCTATTGGTATGAAAAAATCTACTATTATTTTATCTTTTATATTTCAGGCACTTTTTTATGCAGTTATTGGTATTATTTTAGGGACTTTACTTTCTCTGCTTATTATAGAACCTTACTTTCAAGCTTATCCCATGGATTTTCCTATGGGATGGGTATCTTTAAAGATTAGTACACAAATATTATTAATTAGTAGTGTAAGTTTAATTATAGCTTCTTTTATTGGTGGTTTTGTGCCTGCATTTAAAGCAGCTAAGGAAACTATATTAGAAGCCATTTTTGGATAATATATGATAATTTCTACGAAAGATTTAATTAAAACATATAAAGGATTAGTTCCGACTAAAGCTTTGCGAGGTGTTAGTCTTGGTATTGAAAAAGGAGAGTTTGTAGGCTTAATGGGTCCTAGTGGTTCTGGTAAATCTACCTTATTGCATCAGTTAGGGTTATTGGATTCACCTAGCTCAGGTCAAATAATTATTGATGGTAAGGAGGTTACTAATTATTCAGAAAAAGAAAAATCAGATTTTAGATTAAATAAGCTTGGGTATGTATTTCAGTTTCAAGCTCTACTGCCAGAGTTAACCGCAATAGAGTCAGTTTATTTACCTTTAATGTTAACAGGAGCTAATAAAAAAGTTTATATGGAAAAAGCTACTAAAATATTGGAAGAAGTAGGGCTAGGAGAAAGATTGCATCATTTACCTAAAGAATTATCAGGAGGTGAACAGCAAAGAGTTTCTATTGCCAGAGCTCTAGTTAATGATCCGGATGTTTTATTTGCTGACGAGCCAACCTCTAGCTTAGACACAGAATCATCTTTATCTGTATTAAAGTTATTTCGTCGCCTTAATAATGATTTAGGACAAACTATTCTTATGGTCACTCACGAACTTTCTCACAAAGAACATGTAGATAGAGTAATTTGGTTAGAGGATGGCAAATTAAAGAAAAAATAATTAGTGTGAATAAATCTAAATATTAATATAAATAATATAGATATGAAAATAAAAAATATTAAAAATAAGATAATAATTATTACTGTGATTTTAGTGTTAATTTTTACCTCAGCTTATTTGACCTGGGGTGCTTCTAAAGAGGAGTATGAAAAATATGAGATTAAAAAAAGTGATATAAGCCAAATTATTAATGAAACTGGAGAGTTGGAGGCTCCAGAAAGAGTTTCTCTTAGTTTTTCTGCTAGTGGTAATTTAGATAGAAAGTTAGTCGAAGAAGGTGATATAGTTGAAAAAGGGGATATATTAGCGGAATTAAATTACTTAAAGTTATACAATGAAAAACAAAAAGCACTACATGGTCTAGAGGTTGCTCAAGCTGAGGTTGATAAAGTTTTAGCTGGTTCATCTAAGGAAGCTTTGGAAATTAGTGAGGCTCAAGTAAGTCAAGCTAAAGAAAGTTATGAGTCTTATTTACAAGAATTAAATAAAGCTGAAAAAGAAGTTGCAGAAGACGTAAGACAGGCTCAAGATACTTTGCGCGATCTTAATGGTGATGAAAACGGTGAAAAAACATCTCAAGAGCAGGTAGTAGAAAATGATAAGTTAAATTTAGAAACTGTTAAAGAAGAACAAGAACAAAATGTTATTGACACTAAAGAATCAGTTTTAAGCACAATCAACTCTAAACTTCCTTATACTAGTATCGCTATAGATAAAGTGGATAAGATATTAGATGATGATGATTTAGCCCCTGTTTTTAGTGCTAAAAGCTATGAAATAAAAAATACTATAAATAATATCTTTAATAATCCTTTACCATTAAGAGAAGAAACCAGTTTAGCCTTAGAAGAAGCACTAGAAACTGAAAGTAGAGAAAATATAAATGAAGCTTTGTCTTTAAGCATAAAGTATATGAATGAAGTAGCTGAGATTTTAGATTATACTTTTCAAGGTTTAGAAAGTACAGTTACCTCAAGTAATTTTAATCAAAAGGATTTAGATTTATATAAAAATGAGATTAATACACAAATAAATCAAGTAAATAGTAGTATTGAAGCCTTGAAATTAGCAAAAAGGTCTTTAAAGAATGCTTATTTAAATTATGACAATAGAGTATCTCTTGCTCAAAGTCAACTTGAAAAAGCGCAAACAAGCTTAAATGAAGCTGTTAAGAATGCTAAAAATAAGCTAAAATCAGTTAAGTTAAATGGTGAACAAAAAATTTCTTCAATTCGAACAAAGGTAGAAAATGCTATGAAATCATGGGAAGTAGCTCAAAAAAAATACAATCAAGTAAAATCAGGGCCTAGGGAAGAAGATATTAATTTAGTTTATGCTAAATTAAGACAAGCTCAATCTTCAGTAAATATTATTGATGATCAAATAGATGATTACATAATTTATTCTCCAATTAGCGGAGAGATAATAAACTTCAATCCAGAAATAGGAGAACAAGTACAACTAGGAGAGTCAGTAGTTTCTGTTTTAGGTAGTAATCAATATGAAGTGATTATTAATATCCCAGAGGTTTATATAAATGATATAGAAGTGGGAGATGATGTTAAGATAAGTTTAGATAGTTTTGGAAAAGAAAAGATATTCAAAGGAGAGGTTTTTTTCATAGGTACAGATGAAAAACTAGTGCAAGATCTAATTTATTATGAAACTAGGGCTAAGTTTGTTAATGTTAATGAAAATGATTTAGCAAAAATGAAGCCTAAAATGACAGCTAATATATCTATAAATTCAAACCATAAAAAAGATGTTATTGTCGTTCCCGTTAAAGCTATAAAAGAAGAAAGAAAAGAGAGTGGTGAGATAAAAAAATACTTAAAAATTTTAGGTGAAAATAATGACATAATAGAAAGACGAATAAAAACAGGTTTGAAGGGTGATAACGAATTTATTGAAATACTTGATGGAGTAGAGGTTGGTGAAAAGATAATATTGAATTAAAATATTAATCCTTTATTTGATAAATAAATTTTTAAAAGTAAGCCATATATTTATCTAAATAAAAAAGTTCCAACGTTGTCCCACTCTCCGAGCAGATATTATAAACACCTCTATATGCAGGTGTTTTTTTATAGTTAGTTATTATTTGTCTTGCATGTTAATCTATTGACAAATAATGAAATATATGATAATATAAAATAATAGTTATTTTAAAATTATTAATATTCAACAAATTGTATTATCATGAAAAAAATGACAAAAGTAAAGATTGCAGTGGTTTTAGTATTTTTAGGTATAATGGCTTTAGTTCTTCATAACATGGGTGCTTTTGACCCGCCATTGCTAGAACCTGAAACTTGGGTACCAGTATTTGATACAATACCAGAATAAAGAGATAAAAAATCTCTAAAGACTCATTTAAATAATTATTTGAGTCTTTTTTATTTTAGTAAAATATGTTTGATTACATCTTTTTATAATATTGACAAAACTATACTGTAATAATATAATTTTTTGATACTTAAATTGTTTAATTGTAGAACCTTAAAATAATAAATAATGAAAAAGAAAGTATTTTCAATCTATCTTGAACATCAAGATTCTAATGTAGTAAATTCTGATTTGTTAGATTTTCTAAACAAACACGAACTTTCAGCAAGTGATTACCATTTAGTACCAATAAGTCACGTTAGTTCAGGAGGATTCTCTAAGACCTTTGGCGTCTATTGTATTTATCATGCGGTGAGAAAGTTAGATTAAAGAAATTTTATAAAGCCCTTCCTAATTAGTTGGGCTTTTTTTATTATATTATATTAAGTTTTAACAAATAATTAAGATTTAAAATAGAATGTAGTTGTATCTAGTTCTGAGCAGTTGACAAAAACATACTCTAATAGTATGCTTTTTTAATATCTAAAAATATTAAAACAAGTTCTTTATAATTATATTTAGTATTAATTAAAACAATAAGTAATGATTAGATCTGTAAAGAAAGTGAAGAATTGGGTTGAAATCAAGAATGTATTTATCTCAGTTTCTAACAAAGAAGGACTGGATATTTTAATTCCTGGTTTAATTAAGAATTGTCCGGATGTAACGATTTATTCCACCGGTGGTACCTACAAGGCCATAAAAAAGCTCCTAAGCCCGGAAGTGAGTAGCAAACAATTAGTGGAGGTATCTGATTATACTGGATTGCCGGAAACTGAAGGCGGTTTGGTAAAGTCACTTCATCACAAATTGTTTCTCGGTTATTTAACCGAAACATATTCTGAGGCACATCAAAGAGACCTGGAAAGAGAAAAGGCCGTACCAATTGATTTGGCAGTAGTTAACCTTTATCCTTTTGAAAAAGTGGTAAAACAGGGAGCTTCGGTTGAAGAAGCCCGGGGCAATATTGATGTTGGTGGTCCCTCTGCTCTTAGAGCGGTAGGAAAAAACTGGCATCGAGTTATGGGTTTAGCTGACCCTCATTGGTATAAATGGTTTCTGATTCTACTGGAAGAAAATGGAGGTAAAACGGATTTGTATTCAAGGTTTTCAAGCTGGAAACTTACTTTCAAAGTATTGTCAGATTATGACAAAGCAATAAGTGATTACCTTTCAGGTTTTCTTAGCTTTACAGAAGTAAAAGACATTTACGAAATTGTGTAAGTACTAAATTCCGGTAAAACATGTATAAGCGGTTGATAATATTCTTCCGCTTTTTTAATTGTATAATTATTGGCTAAGATAAGTCTTATTTATTGACTTAGTCTTATTAAGATGATACTGTTTTATATTAAAGTTGAACCTTAAAATTTATAATAAAATGAAAAAACGTATACTAGTATTTGCTTCGGGAGATAAAAATGGTGGTGGTAGTGGCTTTCAAGAGATGGTTGAAAGATCAAGAACTACACCAAGCATATTAGATGCTGAAATTGTTGCTGTGGTTTCAAACCATGCTTTTGGTGGTCTTTATAAAAAGGCTAAAAAGTTTAAGATTCCCTTTGTTCATTTCCCTGGCCCCTTTGAGGCTGAGATGTATCAAAGATTAGTGAATGAATTTAAGGCAGACTATGTCATGTGTTCTGGTTGGCTTAAACCGGTTGTAGGGTTGAGTGAGGGCAGGGTTATTAATATTCACCCTGGACCTTTGTCTGGCTTTGGCGGCAGTGGTATGTATGGACATCATGTACATAAAGCAGTTATTAAGGCCTTCCGGGCTGGTGAAATTACTCAAAGCGCTGTTTCAATGCACTTTGTAAATGAAAAGTATGATGAAGGTACTGGGATTGTTAGAATTCCTGTTCTTATTAGGGAAGATGATGATGCTGAAAGTTTGGCTGCTAGAGTTTTAAAGGTTGAGCATAACTATCAAAGTTTGATTCTTAACGAGATAGTTAATGAAAGAATAATCTTTATTAAACCTGGCTCCGTATTCTTTGAAGATGCTAACCTGGCAAGATTTAGGTATCTTTCATAATCTTAAGCTTTGCTGGCAAACTAGAATTTAGCAAATAAGCCGTAATTAATACTACGGCTTTTTTAATACATTTATTTATTTTTATCTAGATCTTAAGTTGATAACTTAAAGTTATGAGTAATTAGTAAATACTACCAACCACCTCCACCTCCGCCACCACTACCTCCGCCAGAAAAACCTGCACCACCACTACCACTTGAGGTTCCTGTTGTGCGGTTTATTTGAGAGCTAATTTTGTTGATATTATTACTTATCTCATTAATATTATTGTTCAAGCTAAGCATTGAAGCTCCAGAATACCAGTACAAACTATTTTTAATATATTCTTCACCATATATATCTTTCATTTTTTCAACCCATAACTTAATACTTCCAAAGATAATTGAATAGGGAAGTAGCTTGGTAAAGATATTTTCTTCTTCATAGAATTTGTGTCTATCTGTTTCAGCTATAGTCATATAGGTTTCAAAACCTTTAAGTTCCCACATGAATCTTTGGCCTTCTTCAGTCTTCCTTGATATTAAAGAATAGAAAACAATAAAGATAATAGCTGAAAGGATGTTAAGACTTAGAGAGGATAGTATAAAAAGAATTAAAAAGATTATTTTAATCTTTGGTTGCTTATTTAATATATATCCTCTTTCCTTTAATTCGTTAACAGCAATCTTCTTTATTTTAGATAACTTAGTTCTAAATATTGTTTGCAATTCTTTAGTATTAGTATTGTCAGATTTAGAAAAGATAGTATTAAATATATATTTTTCAGTTTCATCTAATTTATCTTCATCCTTTATATCTCTTAACTTTAAAAAACTTAGTTTAGTTTGTTTGAAAAATAATATTTTAGTTTCTTTTTCTTCAAGCTTAAGAAACTTTAGTGTTGCTAGCTTTACAATTGTAGCAGTAATATATTTTGGTTTTAGAGTTTGTTTGCTTATCATCAGTCCCATTAAGATTGGGCTCATATCATCTGGAGGGCTGAACTGAGTAACAGTTGGTCTTTTGTAATAAGGATTCTTTCTTTTATGTTTTTTGTAGAAGATAAAAGAAATAATTAAAACAATAAAAGGTATGATAAGGATATAGAAAGGGCTTAATAGAGCATAGATAGGATTGTTATTTGAACTATTGTTATTTAAAATATTTCCAGATATAGCTTTATTGGTATTAGCCTTTGAATTATCTATATCTTGATGATTGATGTAGCCACTATCAAAACTAGCTGAGACAGTTATACCTTCATTCTCGTTTATAGTTTCAGTGCTAGTTATTTCTAAAGTGTTTTTATCCAACCATCTCGCCCCTGCTAGTTTATTATCTTTTGTCTCTTGTCTCCCGCTGTAGTAATAGGTATCAATATTTTCTTTACTTAGACTTTCAGGGAAATTAATTGTAGCGGTGAAGTTATCAATTTCAAGATCCCAGAATGTTCCTAAAATATTCCAGTATAGTTCATCAAAGTCACCTTGATCTCTAATAATATTATCTACCCTGTACTTAATTCTATAATCATTTTCCCCTTGTACAGTAATATTAGGACTACCTATTTTCCAAGTAATAGCACTGCCTTGTTTGCTGGCTTGGTAATTATAGGGATCACCTTGGAAGTCAGTAATACTTATTAACTCAATTGGAGTATAGAAGGTGCCATCTTCTGTGTTAATGCTATTTGGAACAATTCTAAAAATACCATGCTTGTTTCTGCAATTACCACAATCAGCTAAAATATTTTCTGTAATTATAGCGGAGTCATTAACATTTATATCTATCTCTACTTGATAATCCTTTATATACCAATAATTAACATTTTCTCTTGCAAAGAGAGAGCCTGGACTTAGAAATAATAAAAGAGCAAATAGAGCGATGATAATTTTCTTCATAACTTTGATTAATAATATATTATTATTTTACCACTTAATTGCTAAAATGTTTATATATGACTTGCATGTTTCCATAAATAGTGTTAAAATGGAATTAATGATTCCATAATATAGGTATATATGTATAAGAGAATACTAAAAATAAATAAAGATTCAAATCAAAGTTTTTTCTTGTTTGGCCCTCGTGGCACAGGAAAAACTACTTGGATTAAAGAAAATTTTAAAGGGGCTGTCTATTTGGATCTCCTTGATTCAAGGTTAAATAGAATATTATCAGCTACACCTGAAAAATTAAGCCAATACATCCCTGCAGACCATAAGGATTGGGTGATTTTAGATGAGGTACAAAAGATTCCGACTCTTTTAAATGAGGTTCATAGGTTAATAGAGGATAAGAAATATAAGTTTATTCTAACTGGCTCTAGTGCTCGTAGTCTTAGAAAAAAAGGAGTTAACTTATTAGCAGGAAGAGCTTTAACATATTATTTTCATCCTTTAACTAAAAGAGAATTAGATAAAGACTTTTCTTTAATGTATTCTTTAAAATATGGACAACTACCAATGGCTTATACTTCTGATGATCCCAGTAAATTCTTAGATTCATATATCAATACCTATCTTAAAGAAGAAATATTACAAGAAGGTCTTACCCGCAATATCGGTGACTTTTCTAGATTTTTAGAAATAGCATCTTTTTCTCAAGGAGAAACTCTAAACATCTCTAAAGTGGGAGAGGAGTCTCAGATTGAGAGAAAAACAGTTGAGAATTATTTTAAAATATTAGAAGATTTATTAATAGGTGTTCGTATTCCAGTTTTTAATAAAAGAGCTAAGAGGAAGTTAGTTGCTCATAATAAATTCTATTATTTTGATGTTGGAGTATTTAGATCCTTAAGACCAAGTGGTCCTCTAGATTCAGAATCTGAGATAGATGGTCCTGCTTTAGAAACTCTATTTTTACAAGAAATTAAAGCAATAAACGATTATTATGATTTAGGCTATAAAACCTATTATTGGAGATCTATTGCTGGTTTAGAGGTAGACTTTGTGCTTTATGGTCCAAAAGGATTATTTGCTTTTGAAATTAAACGTAAATCAAATATAAATAAGAAAGACTTAAAAGGCCTGCAAGCCTTTAAGAAAGATTACCCGGAAGCTAAGTCATTCATGTTTTGTAATTGTGATAGAGAACAGTATCATCAGGATATAAAATTAGTTCCAATTGAAAAGGCAATTAATAGTTTAAGTGAAATATTAAAATAAGATTATATTAATCTTAAAATATTATTTCCATTAGTTATCTTTTAACTTTAAATTAAATATATTTAACTATAATCATATGAATAAAAAAATATATACAGTTATAACAATTATAATAATTATAGCTTTAGCTTGGTTTTTCTTTTTTAAGGAAAATGGGGCAGAAGATATTAATGAGCCAGTTCAAAAAATTAATGAACAAGATTATCAAAATAAAAAAAATTCAGGTCAAGAAAATAATGAAGATTTACCGGTTCTTAGCGTGGTAGCAAATAATTTAGAAACACCTTGGTCAATAGTGAAGTTACCAAATGATAGTTTTCTCTTAACTGAAAGAGAGGGACAGATCAGATTAGTTGAAGCAAATGGTAATTCAGAAGTTATTGAAGTAATTGATGAAGCTAAAGAAAGTGGTGAGGGAGGGCTCTTAGGAATGACCCTTCATCCAAGTTTTGAGGATAATAATTTAATTTATGTTTATTATACATATCAAAATGAAGCAAGTGAGACTGTTAACAAGGTTATTAGAGCTAAATATCTAGACAATAGTTTTTCTGAGATAGAGACAATTATTGATAATATTCCAGGTGCTTTGTATCACAACGGAGGTAGAATTGCATTTGGTCCTGATAATCATTTATATATTACAACTGGTGACGCTCAAAGACCTGAAATGGCTCAAGATAATAACTTTTTAGGTGGTAAAATATTAAGAGTAGATGAAGATGGTAATGTGGTTTCTGACAATCCTTTTGATAATGAAGTCTATTCTTATGGACACAGAAACCCTCAAGGAATTGCTTGGGATGAGAGTGGTAATTTATGGGCCACTGAACATGGCCGTTCAGCAACTGATGAACTTAATTTAATAGAAAAGGGTGCTAATTATGGTTGGCCACTTATTGTTGGTAATGGAGAAAGAGAAGGGATGGAAAGTCCTATTGTTCACTCTGGAGTAAATGTAACCTGGGCACCATCAGGAGCTGCTTATTATGATAATAATATCTTTTTTGTTGGTTTAAGAGGAAATACTTTATATCAAGCTAATATTGAAGATAGGGCTAATATTTTGATAACAGAACGTTTTGCTGAGGAGTTTGGAAGGCTGAGAGATGTTATTGTTGATGAGGATAATATTTTGTATTTTATTTCTAACAACACTGATGGTAGAGGAAATCCTGCTGAAAATGATGATAAGTTATATAGAGTAGATTTAGAAAGATTATTAAGTGAAGAATAGATTAATGTAATTTTATAGAAAATAAAAAAGGCTACCATAGAGATAGCCTTTGTTTTTCTGAAAGCTTTTTTTAAGCTTTGTTTTTTTTGTTCTTTTTCTTGTCTGCTTTTTTGTAGTTTACTTTTACAGACAAGTTAAGCTCTTCGGGTTTTTCATTGAAGCTGATGTCAATATTATTTTCTTTGACAGTCAAAGCTTTAATAATTTCAACAACTTCACCTAGATTACTTTTAGTACTTTTAGCACTGTCATCTTCAGTTTGCTCAGGTCTTCTGATTACAAACTTTACTCCATCACCTTCAGTAGTTTCCGTTTCAACCTGAGCTTCTTCTTCAGTTTCAGAGAATTCAATGTACCAACCAGTTGGTAGGTGATTGAATTGACCATTAGAGAAACCATTTGAGCAGGCGTTTCTTAAATAAAGTAGGCGTCGCTCACCTTTGGTGTTTTCAATAGTTGCTTCTGTAACTCTTTCACCGGTGTTAATCCAAACCGTACGTACTTTAGAATCTCCAAATCTCATTTCAACACTTAACCTTTTCTTGTTCTTGCTATTTCTCAAGGTTCCCGTTCTAAATGAGACAATACGATCTCCAGGTAACAAGTACTTACTAAATACGAAAGCTAGACTTTGTTCTCTGGTCATTACATCGATGTTTCCACCGACAGGATCGTAGTTATTTGGATTTCTTAGAAACCTTAAGTGTGCAATTAGCGCATAAATAATAACTGCAACAGCTAAGATAATGAAGACGATCCACCACCATGAAGAGAAAAAAGAACTTTTTTCATCTTCAGTGTCAGTAATTTTTTCCGGTGTTCTAACTGTTACCTGTATAGTATCCGCAGGAACAGTTTCAATTTCATTTAAAACGTACCTTTCACTGAGCACCCAGAATGAATCATGTCTACCGTTAACTGGTTCATCAGCGATCCATACTTCAATTCCACTGCCTACACGGCTAGGAAAGAGAACTGTGTCACCGATGAGAATTAAATTCGGATCATCGAACCTACCTTCGTTGAGTTCTAATACTTGTCGATAGACACTGCTTACTTCATCAGAGTTTTGACTTTGACCTACTGCTACTCCAAAAAGGATAGCCATAATCAGGATGATCACTTGCAAGCTGTTTTTTGTAATTTTGTTCATCACTATTAAATTTTAAAGTTCATTTATTGGTGTAAACCCTACACCAGGGATGGTCGACTTCTTTATCTTCCATACTTATATTATAACATATATTTATATAAATGTCAAGGGTAAGTCTTTCAGTGATAGTGAATATTAATTTATTAATATATAGAAAAATTTAACTTATCTTACCTTACCTTGTTTAAAGTGTTTTATTTTAGATTGTTCTAATATTCGCTATTTTTTTGATAGTAATTATATGTATATTAGTGATTTCTCTTGATATAAATTATATTATATAGTATTATAGGTGCAGATATTTAAAAATATAAAAAATGGTAAAAAAGTTTGGAAAACCACCATGTATTTTTAAAATTGATATAAGTTCAAGAAGATATGAAACACTTTTACAACACTATGACCCGAAAGACCTTAAATGTATTGACTATTATTACTTTGATTTTAGCTTAAATCACAAAGAAGCTAATTTATACCAACAAGGTATTCGTTTACGAGTCAATAAAAGAAAGCAGAAAGATAAGTTTAGCTTAGAACTTAAAGATCGATCTACCGATCCGCACAATGAACTTAAGCAGAAAATTGATGTTATGGAATTTAATGATTTGACCAAAGGTATTTTACCATCTGGTCCAGTCGCTGATTATTTAAATTTAAATCAGAGAGTTTATTTAGTACGAATTATTACAGTCTTTCGTGCTAAAAAGCTTTACCATAACGGAATTTTAGTTTTAGAAAAAACCGTGACAGCTGGTCAAGTTGACTGGCAGTTAGAGTTTAGGTCATGTAATAATTATCTTAAATCAGAGCTTTATCGAATAAAGAAAAAACTGGGGGTGGCCAGCAAGAAGAACAGAAGTTTTACTCCTAAAATTGTAAAAGTTTGGGATAGAACTAAACTAGTTCAAGCGATAGTAATTTAAACTATCGCTTTTTTTAATTGAATTAATGAATTAATGAATTAATGTATTTTTATACCATTAGTTTATTTTATTGTTTGATTTAAATATTTTTTTATTCTTGATGTTTATCTTTATCTTTTTTTGTTATAAAATAATAATATAAAGATAGCTGTAATAAGAAAACAGTTTTTATTAATTCAATTGATATAATTAATGTTTAATAATTTCAAAAACAAAGTATTGTCAGTAGGTAGAGCTGAGTGGACTTCAGAGAGAGGTTTTGTTTTAGCAACTATTGCTGCAGCAGTAGGATTGGGAAATATTTGGAGATTTCCTTACATAGCTGGTGAAAACGGCGGCGGTTCTTTTGTTTTAGCCTATATCATAGCTATAATTCTTTTAGGTATTCCTATGATGGTTCTAGAAATTAGTGCAGGTAAGACTAGTCATGGTAGTCCAGTTAAAACTTTTCGTTTACTTAATAAAAAAGCAGCACCATTTGGTTGGTTTGTCGTTTTCCTTACCACTATTATCATGAGCTATTATTTAGCTGTAACTGGTTGGACTTTAGGTTATGCTGTTGAGAGTTTTTTTGGTTCTATTAAATCTTTTGCTGATTTCACTAACAGCTATATACCACTTTTATACTTTTTAATAGTAGTAGTATTTACAGGTTATGTAGTTAAAAGAGGTGTGAAAGCTATTGAACTTATCTCTAAAATCATGATGCCACTTTTAGTTTTGATAGTAGTGTTCTTAGCTATTTATAGTTTAAACTTAAGTAATGCTAAAGAGGCCGTTTCTTTTTTGTTCACTCCTAAGTTTTCTACCTTAAGTAATATTGATGTTTGGCTTTTAGCTTTTGGGCAGGCCTTTTATTCACTAGCAGTGGGACAAGGTTATCTAATTACCTATGGAAGTTATTTGCCTAGCAAGATTAATTTACCTAGAGCTGCTGGTATTGTGGCTTTAGTAGAAACAAGTATTGCTATTTTAGCGGGTATTATTATTTTCCCAATTGTTTTCTCTTTTGGTTTAGATCCGCAAGAGGGAACACAACTTGCTTTTACCACCTTACCTTTTGTGTTTAACTCTTTTGCTTTTGGAAAGTATTTAGCTATGATGTTTTTCACTCTTTTCTTTTTAGCTGCTATTAGTTCTTGTATTGCTGGTATGGAAGTGATAAAGACAGCGGTGAAGGAAGAGTTTAATTATACTGATAAAAAATCAACCTGGATTGCTTTTCTACCAATCATACCTTTAGGATTTCTATCCGCTCTTAGTTTTACCCCTATGGGCTTTAAGGTTTTTGGGCGTCCCTTCTTAGAGATTTTAGATCTATTTGCTGCTAATCAATTAGTGGTAGCTTCTGCTCTTATTGGTGGAGCAATTATTAGCTGGTCTTTCTCTAAAAAAGATTTGGCCCAGAGTTTTGGCACTAAATGGATAGGAGTTTCAGAGTTTGCTATAGGAGTCTTTAGAGCTCTACCTTTTATTGGTGCTATTATATTAGCACTTTCTTATATTCTTTAATTAACAATTTAAAATGAAATCTAAAATTTTCATATTAGTTATAATTATTTTCTTGGTACTGACAGTAGCTAGTGCTTCTTATATATTGTTCTTTTCTAAAAATAATAATTATTTAATTAATAATGAAACTCTAGTAATTGAAGAAGATAACTATGATGATAATTTAGGTTTTAGCAGTGATGAGGTTGCAAATAGTGCTAGTGCTGAACTTGTCTCTAATAATAGTGCTGAAAAAGAGAAGGAGTATAAGTTTGATTCTCATTTAATATATAACAAAGATTATGAGATTAAGTTTTTGTTTTTTGGTGATTTGATGTTGGACAGAAATGTTGGCACTAAGATTGAAAGATATGGTTTAGATAGCTTGCTACATAAATTAAACGATGATAATTTCACGGATGATTATGATTTCGTTATGGCTAACCTAGAGGGAGCTGTGACAAACGGTGCTAATCATTATTTGCCACATAACTTATATGACTTTGCTTTTTCACCTGAGATTATTTCTGAGCTAAAGAATTATAATTTTAACACTTTCACTTTAGCTAATAATCATCTCTCAGACCAAGGCCAAAAAGGAATAAAGGAAACATATGATAATCTCAGTTCTCTGGGGTATAATTATATGGGTTGCCAAGATGCTTTTATCTCAGACACTAGTGATTTTCCTGTTGTTGACGATAATAATTTAGATAAGGAGTCTAAGATTATTGACTCTAGTAATTGTTCGGCTGTGATAATTGAGAAAGAGAATAAGAAGATTGGTTTTTTAAGTTTCTCTATTGTCTACAGTGCTATAGACGAGGATAGTATATTAAATAAAGTAGAGAAGTTAAAAGAAAGAACTGATCTAGTGATAGTATCTCCTCATTGGGGTGTGGAATATGAAGCTCAAGCTAGAAACAGCCAAGTTATCTTAGCTCATAGGATGGTTGATGCTGGTGCTGATATGGTAATTGGTCATCATCCTCATGTTATACAAAATTATGAGGTTTATAATGGTAAGCCTATTTTCTATTCTCTAGGTAACTTTATTTTTGATCAATATTTCTCTAAAGAAACTCAAGAAGGTCTAGCTGTAAGCGTGAGTGTAAAGGAGCAAGGGATTAGTGCTGAGGTCTATAAGATAAAAACCAGAGGCAGTGAGATAATTGAAATTATAAAACAAGAAAAAGAATTATAGCTTTATTTCTTAAACACTTGCTTTTTTTCTTAATTGTTGTTATAACATAAGAGTCACAAAAGAACGAACATATATTAAAAAATATCTCGCTTGTGCCGAGATTTTTTTATTTTAGTTATAAAAATATGAATATAAGAAATATTGCTATCATTGCCCACGTTGATCATGGTAAAACTGCCCTGACTGACGCTTTAATGAGGCAAACAAACACAGTCAAAGATGATGTTAGTATGGATTCTAACAAACTAGAGCAAGAAAGAGGTATTACTATATACTCTAAGAATGCTTCTTTGATGTATAAAGATAATAAAATAAACATTGTTGATACTCCAGGTCATGCTGACTTTAGTTCTGAAGTAGAGAGAGTTTTAAGATCAATTGACTCGGTACTTCTTTTAGTTGATGCTCAAGAAGGACCTATGCCTCAAACTAAGTTTGTTTTAAAGAAATCTTTAGAGCTTAATTTAAAACCAATAGTTATTATTAATAAAATAGATAAACCAGCAGCTAGAGTAGAAGAGGTGCACGATGAAGTACTTGAACTCTTTATGGATCTTGGTGCTAGTGATGATCAACTTAATTTTAAAACTATTTATACTATCGCCAAAGAAGGAAAAGCCTTTGAAAAGATTGGCGATGAGAGTGATAATTTAGATCCACTGCTTAAGTTAATTTTAGAACAAGTAGAACCTGCTTCCAGTGAAGAAGATAATGATAAAGAGTTAAAGGCTCAAGCTTTTAACTTAGCTTATGATAATTATTTAGGAAGAATGGCGATTGTTAGAATTTATCAAGGGCAATTAAAACAAGGAGGCTCAGTTATTATAAAAGGAGAAGGTGATGATTTTAGAGTAGGTAAGATAAATAAGATATTTGCTTTTGACGGTTTACAAAGATCTGAAGTAGAAAAAGCTGCTTCAGGAGATATTGTTATGATAGCTGGATTAACTGATATTTGTATTGGAGAAACTGTTTGTGAAAACAAAGAACAAGAGTCTTTGCCAGTAATTAATATTGATGAACCTACAATTTCTATTGAGTTAATGGTTAATAGTTCACCTTTTGCCGGTAAAGAAGGTAAGAATGTTACCGGTAGTAAACTAAAAGAAAGATTAGAGAAAGAATTAGAGGTTAATGTTGGCTTGAAGGTTGACTTTGATAATGTAAATGCTCACTACAAAGTATATGGACGTGGAGAGCTTCATATTGCAATATTGCTTGAAAATATGCGTAGAGAAAATTTTGAAATGCAGGTTTCTCAACCTAAGGTAATTATCAAAAATGATGAAGGTACAAAAAAAGAACCTTTTGAAGAAGTAATTGTTGATGTACCAGAAGCTATGTCAGGTACTGTAATTGAAAAGCTTTCTAAAAGAAAAGCTAAAATGATAAACATTAAGAAGCAACAAGATTCACAAAGATTAATTTTTGAAATTCCAACACGTGGTCTATTAGGATATCGTAGTGAGTTTGTTGTTGATACTAGAGGTGAGGGAATACTAACAACTAGAGTTATAGGTTTTAAAGAATATGTAGGTGAGATAGATAAGAGTGAACAAGGTTCTATGATATCTATGGAAACAGGTAAAGCTTTATCTTATGCACTTTGGAATTTAGAAGCTAGAGGAAAGATATATATTCACCCTAACACAGAGGTCTATAGTGGTATGGTTATTGGTAGCTTTCTAAAAGGAGGAGACACCTGGGTAAATCCTTGTAAAGGAAAGAAATTAACTAATGTTAGGGCTTCAGGTTCTGATGATGCTATAATTCTAACACCACCAATGGAGATAACTTTAGAGAAAGGATTAGAAATAATGAAAGAAGATGAGTATTTAGAAGTTACACCTTTAAACATTCGTTTAAGAAAAGAATATTTAAGCCAAACAGCTAAAGCTAAAAGCAGTAAAGGTTTAAAATAAAAATTATATATGAAAACATTTAGAGAATTAAAATTAAATAAAGACATAATTACTAGTTTAGATGAGATGGGCTTTAGTGAGGCTACACCTATTCAAGAAAAGGTTATACCGTATTTACTTGAAAACAATAAAGATATAATTGCCTTAGCTCAAACTGGAACTGGTAAGACAGCTGCTTTTGGTTTACCAATAATTGATAAGATAAAAAATGTTAATGAAAATCCTGAGCAGAAGAAAAAAATAAAAGCTATTATTCTTTGCCCTACCAGAGAACTATGTTTACAAGTGGCTGATGATATTAAAAATTATAGTAAGCATTCAAGTAAAACTTCAGTGCTAGCAGTTTATGGTGGAGAAAAGATTGAATTTCAAATTAGAAACTTAAAAACAGGAGTAGATATTGTAGTTGGTACCCCTGGGAGAGTACATGATTTAATTAGAAGAAAGTTTTTAGATCTTAGTGCTATTAGGTTTTTAGTTTTAGATGAAGCTGATGAGATGTTAGATATGGGATTTAAAGAAGACCTTGATGCTATTTTAGAAAAAACTCCTCAGGAAAGACAAACCTTACTTTTCTCAGCTACTATTTCTAAAAGTGTGCTTAATATTTCCAAGAAGTATTTAAAGAATGCTACAGAGATTAAAGTTGAGGGTACTAGTGCTGGGGCTGAAAATGTTAGTCATGAATATTATGTTAGTGCACCTAGGGATAGATTTGAAGCTTTACAGAGAATTTTAGATTCTTTATATGGTGTTTACGGTATTTTATTTTGTAGAACTAAAAGAGAAACACAAGAGGTCTGCGAAAAACTTCGTCAAAAGAATTATAATGCTGAAGCTATTCATGGTGACATTGCTCAAAACATGAGAACTAAAATAATGAAGAGGTTTAAAGATAAGCAAATTAACTTATTAGTAGCTACTGATGTGGCTGCTCGTGGTATTGACGTTGATAACCTAACCCATGTTATTAACTACAATTTACCTGATAATGATGAAGCATATATACATAGAACTGGCAGAACTGGTAGAGCAAAAAATAGTGGTGTTTCTATGTCTATTTTAAGTCCTGGAGAAACTAGAAAACTAAGACACTTGGAAAATATTACTGGCAAAAAAATTGAATACAAAAAAATACCTAGTGTAAGTTCTATTGAAGATAAGCGTTTACAAGGATTTTTAGATACTATTAAAAGTGTAGATAAAGAAGCTTTAAAGAGAAATAAAAAGTATCAAGCTTACTTAGATAAAATAGATAAAATAGAAAAAGAAGATTTAATCAACTATATAATAAAAGAGCAATTAGAGAATCAAGGCCCTGATGCTACAGGTGATAGAGATTTGAATGTGGATATGAGTAAGCCTTTTAAGAGAAACTCTAATTTTAAGAAATCTTCATCTAATAGAGGTAGATCTAATAGGCCAAGAAATTTCAGATCTAAAAATAACGGAGGTGGACGTGGTAAATCTAGAAGTGGTTTTAAGTCTAGAAGAAATAGAAGCGCTAAATAGTTTTTATTTACTTAAGTCTTCAAGGAGTTTATTTACGTAGTTCATAGAACCGTCGTTAGCAATAACAACATCAAATTTGCTTTTATATAGTTCTAGTTTACTTTCAATTTCTTTGTTTAAGAATCCTATTTTTATAATACAGTTTACATCTAGATCGTTAACCATTCCTAAATCTCCTAAAGAATCTCCTAAAAGAATAACGTTATTTCTTTTTGCAATCATTTCTTGATACTTTGGATTTTCTATCTTAGTTTCTGATTTATTTAAGGTGTGTATTATCTTGGCTTCATAGCCAGTAGCATAACCTTCAGAGTTGAAAACAAAAGTGTTAGCAATTATATGAATATTGTTTGTTAGCTTATCTTTTTCCTTTAAATAGTCTTTAATTAGATTACCTATACCAGCAGAGAATATTAATAAAGGTATTTGCTTTTCATGTAAAAAATTAAAGAACTTATCTGACCCATCTCTAAATAGTTTTGGGTTTTTTTCTATTATGTCGTCAATTACACCTTTGTGCATTTTTGACTCTATTAGCAATTTCTCATGCTCTTCCCACCATTTTGTCATCATCTTATATCTATACTCATAATCAAGATTTTCATTTATCTCTATTGGATGGTATTTATCAAATAGAGCAAAAGCTCTTTCAGGATAGTCTGCGCTCAAATAGCCTCCTTGGCGAATTAATGCTATGCCCGATGGGATTTTTTCTCCATTTTTAGTTGCCCTGGTAATTGTTCTATCAAAGTCTGAAACAACGTGTAATTTATCCAGTCCTTGATTCTTTATTGTTTTGATTTTATTTTCAAGGCTTTTTTTATTGTGATAATATATTTTTTCCATTTTTAAATTGTTTTATTTAGTCTTTATGTTTGTCATTATTTTTTCTCTTTTTTTCTGGAATAAAAAAAATAAACCAGATAAGCCAAACTAGCCAACTAGCTCCTGCCCGTTCACCTTGCATAATTGGTTGTATTGCAAATAAGGCAAAAAATCCAAAAAACCCTAGTTGCCAACTTTTTTTCATGTTTTTCATAATCACTTTTTAATATTTTTAAATTTATAATGATAGTACATAGCCCCAGCTAGAATTCCTAGTCCTGCACCTGTGCCAGCGGTTATTCCTGAAAAACTACCACTGTTAAAATCTAAAGCTGATCCTATGGCTACACCTAATATTAAACCTAAGGCAATGCATTGTGATTTCTTTTTCCTTTTATTCATATTATTATTTATGTATTTATAACCCCTGCCAGA
>Ga0136601_1000107_pt1 | contig 41205 bp, 29 predicted proteins | sample AntRauMFilla2699_FD_181020 | JGI IMG/M metagenome (GOLD analysis project Ga0136601, IMG submission 181020) | Saline lake microbial communities from Rauer Islands, Antarctica - Metagenome Filla 2 #699 | ecosystem: Environmental > Aquatic > Non-marine Saline and Alkaline > Saline | place...
ACAGCTTGTGGGCAATAGCTACTTTTCCATTTTCCTATGTAGCTCCACGAGTAATGGTTGCTCAAAATAGTGACAACGGAGGAGAAGATCCTCAATATCCTTGGGCAAGGAATGTCACTACGTCGGGTATGGATTTTCGATTCTGTGAACAAGACGATGCCACGACGTGTAATAGTCACATCTCAGAAAACATACACTGGTTTGCCCTTGAAGAACTTGCCGGCAGTTCTATCATGTCGCCCGAGATTGATTTTGATTGGGCGAGCAGTCAGACGGACTGGGGAGGGGTGAGCTTTTCTACCGATGAAACCAATGGTGATGTGAAACTCTCTTTTTACTACACCGCAACGACCACCTGCGATACTATTATTCCAAACAGCGCACTCTCTGGGAACGAAAGCGGTTTTGACGTCTCGGCAAGTCCGATTGATATCTCAGGACTCGACACCACTACCTATAATCGCATCTGTCTGCTGGCCGACTTTACTGACATTGGTGGTACTCCTTATCTAAACGATTGGACGGTCGCATGGGGTTCCGGTGCAAACCCGACGTTTGAGCAATCTGCATACCGATTATTTAATAATAACGACTCTACAGACGTCGGAGTAGCTCTTGCGGTTCAGGACACAGCCGCAACGCTCGGTTCGGCGGGCGACGCTTTTCGTTTACGCCTACTCTTACATGTGGGAGCCGCAGAGTTGGTAATAAGTGGGGAGAGCTTCAAACTACAATTCGCCGAACAATCTGGTACGTGTGACTCGGCTTTTCTGGGAGAAACGTATACTGATGTGACTACTTCTACTGTTATTGCGTATAACAACAACCCCACACCAACTGACGGCGATAGTTTAACCAGTAATGCAAATGACCCAACGCATTCAGGACACACTGTGGTAAATCAAACGTACGAAGAGTTAAGCAACTTTACAAACTCTGTTGCGGCTATCTCCTCAGGGCAGGACGGCAAATGGGACTTTTCCCTCGTAGACAACGGAGCTGTCTTGGATACTCCGTACTGTTTCCGTGTTGTGAAGTCAGACGGTTCGCCCCTTAGCTCCTACAGTGTTGTCCCCGAGATAATTACTGGCCCGAGTACGCTTACGTTTTCTATTTCTGAGAGCACAGTTGGTTTCGGTACCCTTTCTTCAGTTGCTGCTCAGTTCGCAACAGCAAATACTCTTGGTTCGGCGACTGAAGTTGAGGCCCACACGATTGTTGCATCAACAAACGCACCGGACGGATACGCCATAACAATAAACGGTGAAACCCTCTCTTATGGAACAAGTATAATTAGCGCAATAGGTTCCGCAAACACAGCCTCTTCTGTGGGCACCGAGCAGTTCGGTCTTCGTATGACGGCATCAGGCGGTAATGGTAGTGTGGTCGTCCCCTATGCAGCGGCGGGTTTTGCGTTTGATACAGCAGCGTTTCCGGATGTAGTAGCATCTAATTCGGGCGGAGATGGCGTGCAGACGACCTATTCGCTCCGCTATCTTGCAAACATATCCGGAATAACTGAAGCGGGGGACTATCAGACAACCCTTACGTACGTCATTACTGCAGCGTTTTGATTGTCCACAGTTAATCTGCAGAAGACGCGCCTTAATTTGATACTCGTTGTATAATTAAAGAAATTATTATTTGACCACAAAACTTTTTCATTATGTATATTGTTAATCTGCCAACACGTTCTGTTATTAGTTTTTCTTTGATTACAGCAATCCTAACCATATTCACTGGAGGGGGATTTGTTAATACTGCATACGCCGCAGCTCTTCTCAACAAGTCTGACACCATGTCGAGCCTAACGGTGAGTGCTGCTTCAGATCATACGATAGTTTTTAGGACTCCGACGGGCGTTGATGCTGCTGGAGAGACTATTACCATTACGTTTCCTGCTGGTTTCAATATGAACGGCATCGACTTCGGAGACATTGATCTTGCTCACTCTGCTGGTGCGCAGTCAAGCTGCGTGGGCGTAACGTATTCTAACGAAGAAACACTTGCGGCGGCTGCTGCCGCGAGCGCGTGGGGAGCTGTGCTTGCTGGTCAGGTAATCACCCTTACTCCTGAAACAACGGCCCCTGCAATTGCTGCAAATGCCTGCGTGCAGGTTGAGATTGGTACGAATGCAACAGCTGGCGATACGCAAATAATAAACCCAGCAGCTCTCGGCAGTAACTCAATCGCAATTGGCGGAGTTTTTGGAGACTTTGGAAACACTCTTGTTACTATCCTAGGAGATGATCAAGTTTCTGTATCTGCGATAGTCGCTGAGTCACTCACCTTCACTATCTCTGATACTGCAATCGGTTTCGGTACAATCACCTCTGGCGCAGCGCGGTATGCAACAGGAGACACAAGTGGTGGCGCTGCTGAAGTTGAGGCGCACGACCTTGTGGTTGGTACTAATGCTGCGAATGGCTATACCATGACGATGGGTGGCAACACTCTTACTTTTGGAGGAGAAACAATCGATGCAATTGGCGCCGCGAATACCGCATCAACCCCAGGTACTGAGCAATTTGGCGTGCGTATGACAGGAACGAATGGAACGGGTACAGTGAGCGCACCCTATGCGGCAGCAGGTTTTGCGTTCGACACAACAGCTTTTCCTGATGAGGTTGCTTCTGCGCCAGGAGCCACTGCTAACACTACGTATTCAGCTCGATATGTGGCCAACATTGCATCAAACACGGCAGCTGGTAACTATACTGCCACTCTTACGTACGTAGCGACAGCTAACTTCTAGCGAACTGACGGGGAGTATGATACTCTCATAAAAAATCCATGAGAAAAACACTTTTAATTACTCTTGCGCTTATTCTGGGGATGGGAATTGTTGAGACTGCGGAAGCTCTTACTGTTTCGCCGGCAAAAATTGAGATAACCGCTGACCCGGGACAGACAGTGCTTGGAGAAATCGAACTTTTCAACGAGCAGGAGGAGACAAAGACCTTTTTTGCTTCGTATGAGAATTTTGAGTCGCGGGGTGATACGGGTGCGCCATATTTTACTGGTGCAGATGGAGGGCTTGCGACATGGGTTTCAACAGCTCCTGAGGTTACGCTAGCTTCTGGTGAGCGTACACAGGTTTCCTATACTATCTCCATACCTGAAGACGCAAAACCAGGAGGATATTTTTCTGCAGTATTTTTTGGCAGCCAACCTCCTGAGAGTACGGGGGGAGGGGAAGTTAACATCGGTGGAAAAATTGGAGTATTGGTTCTTTTAAGAGTTTCTGGTGAGATTGAGGAGTCTGCTGGACTTACCGCGTTTGGGACGCAGAACAAGCAGCGTTTTTTTAGCATGCTCCCAGTAACTTTTGAGTATGGATTTAATAACACGGGGGGTGACCGCGTTGTTCCTCGGGGTGAAATAATAATTAAAAACACTCTTCAAATGACCTCTGCAACCTTTCTCGCCAATGAGAATGAAGGGAGTATTCTTCCTGATAGCACTCGTAGATTTAAGATAGTGTGGGGTGAAGAACAAAGCGAAGCAGAATCCGTTGGATTTTTTGAAGCAGCTCTTTTTCAGTTGCAGAATTTTCGCTTTGGTCGATACTCCGCTGATATACAACTGACGTGGGGAGACTCTGCGCAAACCGCAAACGCAGCTTTTGGTTTTTTCATTATTCCTTGGCAGCTTTTAACAATCACCTTCCTTTTCCTTGGACTTATTTTGTTTACCTTTAAGATATGGATGGCGCGATTTAAGCGATCTATTCTTGCAAAAGTTGCGACCACAACAAAAGATGAATGAATCGCCTTTTAATATTTTTTCTTTTATTCCCCTTATTCCTTTTTGGAGCACCAGATGCAGAAGGAGCTATTACCGTTGAAGTAACAGCACAAGTTTTAGGATGTGGCGATGGTGTTATAGGTAGTGGGGAGCAGTGCGACGAGGCAAATCTCGGAGGGTCTTCATGCTCGACACTCGGTTTTACGAGCGGAGCACTTTCGTGTACATCAGCCTGTACGTTTAATACCTCTCTCTGCACGACTGGTGGAGGTGGAGGGGGTGGTGGAGGTGGTGGAGGTGGTAGTGGAAGCACCACCACCATACCAGAAACTAATGTGGTTTTTACCGGCAGAGCGTATCCATTGAGCAGGGTTACGATTTTAAAAGATGCACAGATTGTATTAACCACGATTGCCGGTCCAGATAGTAAGTTTACAGGAACGATAAGTGGATTATCCACTGGGAATTATACATTCGGTGTGTACGGCGAGGATGATAGGGGCTTAAGGTCCTCTCTGTTTAGTTTTCCTATCTATATTACCTCGGGTGTTACTACAAAAATAGGAGGAATATTTATTGCGCCGACGATTGCAACAGACAAGAGTCAGGTGAAACGAGGAGACAATATTGCAATATTTGGACAAAGCACTCAATCTTCTCTCGTAACGATAAGTATTAATTCTGCAGAAGAAATATTTGTGAACAAGTTTGCAGACGATGAGGGGGTGTATCTGCTAAATTTTGATACATCAGTTCTTGAGATGGGACAACACCACACAAAGTCTAAATCCTCTCTTGCTGGTGAGATAAGTCCTTTTAGTAGGCTAGTTGGATTTACTGTCGGTACGGAAACTGTTTTTGCTGATGAGATTCAGACGTGTCCGACAAAGGGCGATTTAAATGCTGATTGTCGCGTTAATCTTGTGGACTTTTCCATCGCTGCATATTGGTACAAACGTACTCTTAGTACAGATTTTGGGGTAATCGAACGGAATAAATTGAATGGAGATGGAAAGATTGATTTGGTCGACTTTAGTATTATGGCATTTTATTGGACAGGGTAGGGGCTAGTAAGTAGAAAATAGTAAGTAGTAAGTAGAAGTAGGGGGAAACAGAAAGTAGATGGGTAAATAGAAAAAATTATGAGCACGATAAAATCATTTAAAGATCTGATTGTTTGGCAAAAATCACGAGATTTAGCGGTGGCGGTCTACGGGCTTACAGAACAATTTCCAAAATCAGAACTCTATGGATTAACGAGTCAGATGCGCCGAGCAGCTGTTTCAATTTCATCCAATATTGCTGAAAGTTTTCATCGTTTTCACAAGAAAAAACAGCAGCAATTTCTTGCAATTGCGTTTGCTTCTGGGGCAGAATTAGAGAGTCAAATAGAAATAGCTAAAGTTTTGTTCTCAGAAATAGATTATAAAGAGGCAGAAACATTGCTCGATGAGGCGATGAAGATTTTAAATAAATTTTTACACATATGAGAACGCATTTTCATTTTCTACATTATAGATTTTCTGCCGTCTTTCTACTTACTACTTTCTATTTTCTACTTACTTGTAGTTTTGCCCAAGCAGCTGAAATTCGCCTTGAGTCACAAAAACTAAACGTGAGAGTAGGCGAGGAATTTATTGTAGACGTCATTGTGAGTTCTGAGGAACGATTAAATGCTGTTGAAGGAAAACTTCCTTTTCCAAGTGAACTATTTTCTGTGCAAGAAATACGAGATGGTAATTCAGTTATTAACGCATGGGTAGAGAAGCCCGAAGAGAAGAATAATGAAATTATCTTTTCTGGTATCGCTCCGGGAGGTTTCAGCGGGCCAAACAATCTTCTTTTTTCAGTTTTGGTAAAAGCGGAAGGTGTAGGAAAAGCACGGTTGTCGCTTATTGATACGACCGCTTTACGAAACGACGGTTTGGGCACGGAAGAGCCGCTTTCGTTTCGCGATGTAGAAATTTCTGTGAAGCCCGGGGATAGTAAGGTTCGTAGTCTCTCGCTCTATGACTCAGAAGTGCCAGAGGATTTTATCCCGATTATTTCTAGCGACCCCAATCTTTTTGAAGGAAAACAGACACTTATATTTACGACACAAGACAAGGGTTCTGGCGTGCATACATATGAAGTAAAAGAGGTGCGCTTCCCACTTTTCTCGTTTTTCTCTAGATGGATCAGCACGGGGAGTCCTTACGTTCTTAAGGATCAAGAGCTTAAAAGTCGTATTTCAATTAAAGTGACAGATTTTTCAGGGAACGAAAGGGTAGTGGCTGTTCTGCCTCGATACCCACTATCGTTGCAGGATTATCTTCCTATTTTTGGTATGATTATTGTGTTATTTGTACTTATTGTTCTTGTGTTTAAACTCAAAAATCCATGGAAAGAAAAACGATAACATATACATTCCATTGGCTCTTTTTTGGATTCTTGTTTTTGGTACCCATTCATGTATTCAGTGCGTCACTTTCGTTTTCTCCCGGAAGCGGTACGTTTCAGGTCGGAGATCGAGTTACGGTCAGAGTCATGGTTTCCAGCAACTCTCCAATTAATGCGATTTCAAGCAGTGTTGCAATTCCTACTTCTTTTTTTTCTGTAGAGTCAGTTTCAAAAACTGGCTCAATATTGAATTTTTGGATAACTGAACCAAATTTTTCAAAAAGCACAGGCATTCTTAGTTTTGAGGGCGTCACTACAGGCGGCTTTACCGGGGGCACGGGTGGTGTTGCGACAGTGGTTCTGCGTGCGCTCAGGGATGGTTCCGGAACATTGTCCTTTGTTTCTGGGCAGGTACTTGCAAACGATGGTCAGGGAACAGACGTAACTGGTGCTTTAAACAAAGCTGTGTTTTTAATTGAACCGAAAAAGGAAACTGTTGAACTCCCACGTCCCGAGGCTGAGCCAGAGCTAGAACGAGAAATGGAAGTAATAGAAAACAATCTGCCGAGTCAGGAGCTGGCCTTACGAGCTCCAGAGATTGTGCTCGCAAAGAGATTAGGGCAAGACGTGATAATCGGTTCTTCAGATTATCCAAAAGCCCAGGTTCTTCTCACTTTTCTTTCAAACACAGGTGTGAAAGTGTTTGTCATGGGTGAGACAGACGATGAGGGAGATTTCCTCTTCTCTATACCGAACACACTAAAAAGCGGGGAATATAAAATTTCAGCGGTAATAATTCAAAAAGATTTGACATATAGCCCTCCTTCAAATGAGGTGGAAACAGGGATTGGAAGTATTTTTTCTGACATTGGAACAGGGGTCAAAATTGCAATTCTTGTTTTGTTCATAATCCTGCTGTATCTTTTCATTCGTAGTTACTTTATATTTATAAAAGATAAAAAAGAGAAAGAGTATATCGACGAAGAGACAGACGAGGCAAAAGATATTCTTCACAAATCATTCAAGGTATTAAGCTCAGATGTAAAACGAGAAATAAAAAACAATGGAGAAAAAGAGTCTCTGAAAAGTTTAAAGGAAGACCTGGATGACGCTGAAGAGATAATTAGCAAAGAAATAGAAGATATAAGAAAATCTAGTAAGTAGAAGTAGCTTCTCTGAAAATTGTTTTATTGGCTTGAAAGAATAAGAAAGCGAGAGTAGTATGTTTTAGCGTCACCTCAGTAGAATTAACAGTATTGGTATAAATAGATAAGCGAAAATAATACACGCCACCTTAGCTCAGTTGGATGAAACAGAAACCACTTTCTGTTTCATCGGGTCCCCCACAATTCTTGTGGGGGAATTGCCGATGTCGAACGAAGAGAGACAGGCAATACGAGGGAGAGAAACTCTAGCAACTGAGCAGAAAGAAGTTCTCACCGTAAATAATAAAGTAGTATTGGTATAATGAATAAGGGAAGATAATATTTGCCACCTTAGCTCAGTTGGTAGAGCAACGCACTCGTAACGCGTAGGTCGCCAGTTCGATTCTGGCAGGTGGCTCATGAACGAAGGGAATGAGAAACCAGAAGTTATTCTCGAAGAGTCATGGAAAAAGGTTCTTGCTTTAGAATTTGAAAAGCCGTACTGGAAGAATCTTTCGGAGTTTGTAAAAGAAGAATACCTTTCAAAAAAAGTATATCCACCGCCTCGCAACCTCTTTCGTGCTTTTGACCTTTGTCCGTTTGATACGGTAAAAGTTGTCATTATCGGTCAGGATCCCTATCATGGAGCAGGGCAAGCAAACGGACTTTCATTTGCGGTGAACGAAGGGGTCACTGTGCCTCCGTCACTTAAAAATATTTATAAAGAAATAGAAAAGGATATTGGAGTTACTCCTTATCTGAACGGTGATTTATCCCGATGGGCGACGCAAGGCGTCCTGCTTCTGAACAGCGTACTAACTGTTGAAGCGGGTAGTCCTGCGTCACATAAAGGAAGGGGGTGGGAAAACTTTACTGACGCAGTTGTGCAGACTCTTATTGAGAAAAAAGAAAACATTGTGTATATGCTTTGGGGAAAGTATGCAGAAGCGAAGGGAAGTGTGATTGATTCTGAGAAGAACTTAGTGTTACCATCTGGACACCCCTCACCATTCTCTGCTCATCTTTTCTCAGGACACCATCACTTTAGTTTGTGTAATGAGTACTTAGAACAGCATAGCAAAGGAACAATAGATTGGAGGTAGAGCTTTAAGTGGAGGCGTCGCATAGCGGTCTAGTGCACCACCTTGGAAAGGTGGCAGGGGGCAACCCCTCGAGAGTTCGAATCTCTCCGCCTCCGCAATGATTCGCAATGGACAGGACTGCTCCTGTCCGAGCGAAGCATCGTTGCGCAAGGCAGGGGTTGATGAGAAAGACGGAGCGAATGCCGAGCCAGCAGGCGAGGCCGCGAGTCGGGGTCGCGGAAATTTTCGAGTGGCGACGAGAAAATTATCTGTGTTCGAATCTCTCCGCCTCCGCAGGAGTTTAAAACGAAGTTTTAAAGAGAGATTCGAAGAGGTCGAGTATGTCTTGTTTGATTCCTTTCAAACAGGACACGAGACCTGTACGGCTTCTGTAAGAAGCGAATCTCTCCGCCTCCGCACTTCTGTAAGAAGCGAATCTCTCCACCCCTTGTAACAATGTAGCTTTATCTCGGCAAAATTCTGTACGCTGTCCCAGAGACTAACGTGCGCGCTTACTATGTTATAGAATATAAACAATATGAAACATAAAAATATGGGTTTGGTAGACAAAATTATTAGACTAACAATCGCTGGAGTTATTCTAGCTCTTTACTTCACGGGAACAATCGCTGGAACATTTGGGGCTGTGCTTTTAGTGCTTGCTGGTATGCTCGTTTTTACAAGCTTAATAGGTTTTTGCTCACTCTATGCACTGTTTGGGATTAGAACGTGTCCTATAAAAGAGGAGAAGTAATACGGGGCGACGGGGAATTTCTATGTAACAATTTATTTTGATTTGCTATGAAACTATGCGTATTTGGAGCTGGGGGTAGAACAGGAGTTGAGGTGGTGAGGTATGCACATAGTCTCGGCTTTGAGGTTACTGCTTTTGTCTATCATGATATGCCAAAAGGCTTTTTCCCAGACGGGGTTTCGATACAAAAAGGCAATGTCATGGACTACGATAGTGTAGAAGAGGCGCTTCGGGGTGCTGACGCTGTAATTAGCGCACTTGGTCACGTAAAGGGAACTGATCCGCTTATGCAAACAAGAGGAATTACGAACATAGTTCATGCGATGAAAAAGCATGGAATTAAGAGGGTTCTGAGTCTCACAGGTACTGGTGCTCGAGTAGAGGGTGACACTCCCTCGATTATTGATAGGCTTCTTAATGTTTTAATAAAACTTGTTGATCCAAATCGAATACGAGATGGACTCAAGCACGTAGAAGTTTTAGAAGAATCCGGATTAGATTTTACTATCGTTCGTGTGTTGAAGCTCGGCAATAGTAATAAGGAATGCGAAAATTATACATTGACCGATGGAGGGCCAGCAGAGCTACAGACTTCCAGAAAAAAGGTGGCAAAGGTACTTGTGGATTTGATAAACGACAAGCAATACATAGCTAAGCAACCAATAATCTCCGGATAATAAAACGTGAGACCTACTTTGTTTTTGGGTGCTCCGATGTGTGCATGTTGGCCGTGAAATGTCTAAAAATAGCGTGTATAATTACACAATGAAACATACATTTATAAAAATTTTTGCTGGGGTGGCATATGTTGCCATGGTGGTGGTAAATATCTTGGCCAATAGTCTGCCAATTAATAATCAGTCTACGGGTGTAATATCTGATAACTATCCGAATCTCTTTGCCCCTGCGGGGCTAACGTTTTCTATTTGGGGCCTGATTTACCTTTTACTTCTTGGTTATGTGCTGTATCAGTTTGTACCATTTGGAAAACAGATTGTTCAAAAAAAAGAAGAGCTCTTGAGGAAGGTTAATCTTCTTTTCATAGGAACTTCACTCGTTAATATTTCGTGGATATTTGCGTGGCATTATGATTTGATTGGTCTTTCTGTGTTAATTATGGCAGTACTCCTCCTGCTTCTTATTAAGATTGCAAATGTTGTTCGTACTGAGCAATTAACATCACAAGAAAAATTCTTTGTCTCCATTCCTTTTAGTGTGTATTTCGGCTGGATTACTGTTGCGGCAATTGCCAACATCACTGTATTTCTCGTGAGTATTGGATGGGATGGATTTGGCATCCCCGAGTATGTGTGGACTAGTATTGTGTTGCTCGTAGGGGCGGTCATTGGAATTTTACGGATGCGCGTAGATAAAAAAATTGCGTATGGTTTAGTTTTGGTGTGGGCGTATCTCGGAATACTCCTCAAGCATCTTTCCGTAAGTGGCTTTGGCGGACAATACCCCGGTATCGTTGCTGTTGTCATAGTCTGTATCGCGTTGTTTTTATTTTTCATAGGAAAACTCATCTATAAAGATAGACGAAAGTAATCCACGTCGCACCACAAGAGTACTTCTTGTTTTCTAATTCACTGCGCTCATAAGAAAACAAAGTCGCACCACAAGAGTACTTCTTGTTTGATAAATCAAACAAAGTCGCGTACTTATCTATCTTGTTTTATACTTAACACTGCATGCCAGAGAAAACAAACTCAGCACTCGAAGGACTCGTTCAGCGGATTACTTATCATCCGCGCAAAAGAATGCAGTATTTTCGAACACTTCCACTTGCAGAGCGAAGCGTTGTATTTAATAAACTCTCTCCGAGTATGCGGCAAAAAGTTTTGAATAAGCTTTCTATCGAAGAAGCTGTGGATCTTCTTGACCACTTTGACCTCCGTCGCGCTCACCACATTCTCGATTATATGAAAGACGTTCGTCGCCGCCAGCGTATTGCAAAGCGTCTTAAGAACGACCTACACGCGAAGGTTGAGCACTTCTTGGCTTTTCATCCACGTGCTTCGCTTGGACTTGTTCACCTTAACTATGTGTTGCTTTCTGATTCAACAACAGTAGGAGAGACTGCAACTATTATTGAAGACTACCTCGGCAATACAGGTAAGATACCCGTTGTGTTGGTTCAGAAATTAGGAATGCTCATGGGCGAGGTGTCGCTTGGTGTGCTTGTTCGTGAATCAAATAAGAGCTTTCTCGGTTCTCACCTTACTCCAATTAAAACGGTTGTATTTAACTCAAATCAGCACGACATTCTTACGACGTGCACGTCAGAGCCTCATAAAAAAATTGCAATTCTTGATACTGACGGAAGCGTTCTTGGAATTGTCTACTCGGACGATCTTCTTGATTTACTCGGAGAGTCGCCTGGAACAGCTTTGTACAGTTTTGCAGGAGTTGAGGAGAGCGAAAGACCATTCGATCGAGTTTTGAGTAAGGTACAGCATCGCTATCGCTGGCTTATTCTAAACCTTGGAACCGCTTTCCTTGCCGCAGGCGTCATTGCGCTTTTTGAGGACACGCTTGCGCAACTCACGATACTCGCAATCTATTTGCCGATTATCGCTGGTATGGGAAGTAATGCAGCGACACAAACGCTCGCTATTATGGTACGAGGAATAGCTATTGGAGAAATTACGTTTCGTAACAGTAGGCCAGCCATCTTTCGTGAAGCAACAGCTGGTTTGATCAATGGACTCATTGCGGGCGCCATCGTGGCTCTTCTTGCTATTGTTTTCAACCAAAGCCCCCTTCTCGGTCTTGTCGTCGGCCTCGCGGTGACTGCACAGCTCGTGATTGCGGGGTTTGTTGGCACGGTTATCCCACTCTTGATGAAGCGTCTTGGGAAGGATCCGGCGACTTCAGCCGTTATATTTATTACAACAGCAACAGACGTACTCGGCTTTATAGTTTTCCTGACTTTGGCAAAATTTATTCTTGTCTAACAGAAAATGTGCCGGATAGTTTCAGGCGCGGTTCTCGATCTCTTGTCTTGTTCAGAAAAGTATACTCTGGTGCGCAAAGTGTACTGACCTTTTGAGAGAACATGATACAGTCTTACCTATTGGAATAATTAATTTTTCATCTGTGACTAAAAAAACTAAAATAATTGCAACACTAGGTCCTGCATCAAGCTCAAAAGAAACTATTAAAGAGCTTATTGAATCAGGGGTAAACGTTTTCCGGCTTAACTTTTCTCATGGATCACACGAAGAACACCTTGAGAGATTAAAAATGGTACGTACTGTTGCAGAAGAGCTTAATATTCATATTGGAGTGCTGCAAGATCTCGGTGGTCCAAAGGTACGCATTGGTACTTTTGAAACAGAAACGATTACCCTTGAGCGAGGAAAACCTTTTGCCCTTACGACTAAAGATGTGGTCGGCAATAAAGAACGCGTTAGTATTAATTATAAAAAACTTCCAGAAGAAGTTGAGGTTGGTGGTCGCTTGATGCTTGACGATGGAAAGGTTGAACTGAAGGTTGAAAAAGTAGAGAGTGATACCATATACACGGTTGTAGTTCACGGAGGAGAAATCAAGTCGAGAAGAGGGGTTAACGCTCCCGGTGCTCATCTTTCAATAGAAACACTGACTGAAAAAGACAAACGAGATATTCGCTTCTCTCCTAATCTGCCTGTGGATTTTATTGCTCTTTCGTTTGTTCGCTCTTCGGAAGATATTGAGGCGCTTCGAAAAGAGCTTATTGATATCAAAAGTGAGGCAGCGATTGTTGCGAAGATTGAAACATTCGAGGCAGTAGAGAAAATTGATAGCATAATTGAAGCCGCTGACGTTGTCATGGTTGCCAGGGGTGATCTTGCGGTTGAGATTCCAACTGAAAACGTTCCATTCCAGCAAAAGAAAATAATTACTAAATGCCGCAAACTCGGAAGACCAGTTATTGTTGCTACTCAGATGTTTGAGTCGATGATAGAGAACCCTGTTCCGACACGCGCTGAGGTGAGCGATGTTGCAAACGCAATTTTAGACGGAACGGACGCAATTATGCTTTCAGGCGAAACTGCGGTGGGTAAATTTCCAGTAGCCGCAGTCCGAACAATGGCACGCATTGCCTTCCGTACTGAAAAGGAAAGCGCAAAAAGTCCCGCAATTCATCAAGATATTTCAGAAGAGGAAGCGGGGGCGATTACGTCAGTTCTCTTAGATTTGTCGGTAAAGACAAAGGCTGTTGCAATTGTCACTCTTACTCAAGGAGGATTGACCGCGCGACAAATATCGCGACAAAGACCACAAACTCCTATCATTGCGCTTACGCCAAACCTCACAACTGCGCGAAAACTTGTGGTTGCTTATGGTGTTGTGCCACTCATTATAGATAGCTTTACCTCCATCGATGATTTGCTCGAGCGAACGCCAAAAATTCTTGTTGAAACGAAATACGCAACCGAAGGATCACACATCTTGCTGACAACGGGAACAACGTTTGGGATTTCTGGCTCAACAAACACGGTCATTGTTCTTCGGGTATAGTTTGTACAATAAAAAATGAGTGATGTTATCCACCAAAGCTCGTTGTTTGGAAGTACTTAGGTTGTTACACTTTGTGTATACACAACCTAAAATCCAAGCGGAGTCAATATATGAGTAATCGATTATCGTTCTTTATTTCAGTCTTCGTGGTGGCGCTCGTGCTTTCGGTTTCGTTTGTTCAACTTTTTACCGAAAGTTCTTCGCGTCGCACAAACACCTCGCTAGGAGCACAGGCAGCTGATTTTTCAAGCGGTATTTCAGTGTACGCTATCACTCCTTCTGATGACGCTTTTTTTGAAGGATCGACAGTACAGAACACATCGGTGCTGAAGGTCCGACCAGGATCACAGGCTGTCTACTTAAAGTTCAGTGTTTCAGGAGTATCTGGTCCCATCAGTAGCGCAACTCTCTACCTCACGCAAGCATCAGACGCGGGCGAGGGAACAATCACTGCTTCTCTTGGTGAGCATTCTAATTGGACTGAAGATACACTCTCAACTAGCTCAAGCCCCAATATTGTCTCTCGGGCGGGTTCGCTTACGGATGTGTTTGGAAATTCAAAAACATACGCAATAGACGTCGAGGGGATTACAGGAAATGGCACCTACACACTTATTCTCGGTATGGAAGCTGGAGGAAACGATGTGTGGTTTTCTTCGAGTGAAGCTTCTGCAGGCGCAGCGAGACCACGACTTGAGGTGGAGACGGGTGGTGTACTCCTACCCTTTGAAGCAGAAAGCGCGTCTCCGCGTGGCTCCTTTACGACGGGAAGTGTTTCCACGGCTTCTAGTGGGAGCTATCTCGTTCAACCTACGGGCGTACCAAACACAACAACTGCTCGTGAGGATGCAGGTCTTACTTTTAATCTTCTTGAGTCAGGTGACTACTCGCTTTGGGCACGAGTCTACGCCCCCGAATCTTCTTCCGATGCTTTCTATGTCGGATTCAACGGCTCGCTTACCCGAACCTTCCCGAGTGTTCATGGTGAATGGACGTGGCTTGAAGTAACGCGTGCAAATCTGAGCGCCGGTACGAACAGAATTAGTATGGGCCCCGCTGAATCGGGTCTTCGAGTTGATCTTTTTGCGGTAGTTGGAGATGTTCCCGTGAGCGACGATGTTCTCGATGAGTATTTCTCGCTCGAAAGTGGAGGTACTGTGACATCTCAAACAACAGACGAGCCTTCGTCCCCAACCCCCGAACCAGAACCAACTCCAGAAGAACCAGCGCCGTCCATTGTGGGGCATGAAGCAGAGGATGTCGCAAGTTCTTCTCTCTTAGAGAATTCCTTTGTCGCCTCAAATGACTCGAATGCATCGAGTGGAAAATATCTTGTTCAGCCTTCCACGGTAAAAAAATCACGAAGCGGAGAAGTTGTCGCACAAATTCCAATAACGCTTTCAGAAACAGGGGACTACTCGTTATGGGTTCGGGTAAATGGACCAACTAAATCATCAGATGCGTTTTATGCTGGATTCAGCGGAACAATGAAGCGCGTGTATCCAAGTATTCATGGGAAGTATGTTTGGGTAGAAGTAATGCGAACGAATCTTTCTAGTGGTAATCATACGATTGGACTCGGATATGGTGAATCAGGTCTTAAAATCGACCTCTTTGCTGTTGTTGAAGACGAGACACTTACAGGGACAGACCTCGATGCACACTTTATTACCGACAGTGAGCCCGACACCCCTCCACCACCACCGGTTTCAGAACGATTCAGCGTCGGTGACGAAGTGCAGACAATCGATGATTTGTATGTGCGAGCAACTCCAGGTGGAGAAGAACTCGGTTTTCAGATTAAAGGTTCACGAGGTGTTGTTGTTGGTGGCCCTCAGTATGTAGAGTCACTCGATCCTTTGGTCTCAGGAACGCACTGGTGGCAGATTGACTATGCTGACGGAGTTGATGGGTGGAGTACCGAAAGCTGGCTCAAGAACGCTCCAGAGATTCCGAGAGCTCTTGGCTTTGAGGCAGAAGATGCAAACTACCAAAGCGTATTTACCACTGGTACTGAAAACACTGCCTCTGACCAACGATATCTCGTACAACTCTCAACCGTTGCTAACTCAACATCGACAACTGAGATTGCGCAACTTCCGGTCACAATCCCGTCAGTCGGAGAGTATTCACTCTGGGTTCGGGTGAACGCGCCAAATGCCTCGTCCGATGCTTTCTACGCCGGATTCAATGGAGTCACAAAACGCATATTTCCAAGTACTTATGGCTCCTATGTGTGGCTTGAGGTAACACGCGAAAATCTCAGTCTTTCAAACAACAGAATTAGTATTGCTCATGGAGAGGCGGGATTAAAAATTGATCTTTTTGCTCTTGTTGAGGACGACTCTCTTACTTCAGGAGATTTAGACACCTACTTCTCGCTTGTTGCCGGCGAACCAACCCCCGAACCAGAACCAACTCCAGAAGAACCAGCGCCGTCCATTGTGGGGCATGAAGCAGAATCTGCTTCTCCGCGCGGGTCGTTCGTAACTGAAAGCGTCTCCTCAGCTTCAAATGGAGCATACCTCGTACAACCACTAGCAGTATCAAACACAAACATAGCGACAGAAGAAGCAACGGTGTCTGTATCAATTTCTGAATCAGGAGATTACTCACTCTGGGTACGAATGTACGCACCATCTACCTCATCAGATGCTTTTTACGTTGGATTTAACGGAGCCCTCACACGAGTTTTCCCAAGCATACATACTGAATGGGTATGGAAAGAAGTAACGCGTATCAATCTCAGCTCAGGGACAAACAGAATCAGTATTGGTTCGGGTGAGTCAGGTCTCAGAATTGACCTTTTTGCTGTTGTTCGCGACTCATCGGTGACAGCAAGTGACTTAGACACCTTCTTCAACACAGAAGGTGGGGAGGATGGTACCGTGACTGAGCCTGTGCCGGTACCAACCGATCCGATCTCGTCAGACGGATCAATGAGCTTGCGTGGTGATCCAACATTCTCTCGCAGCAATCTTCCGTCAGAGTTACGCACCCTATATGACGCTTTCTGGGCCTCTCTCAACGACTCATATCCAAATCTTGAAAGTGCTTCAAAGAGTTCTAATCAATACAACTACGGGCGTGGACTGTATCAGGGGGTGTTTATGATTTCAACAGCTTTTCGACAGACCGGAGATCTTGATTTGCTCGATCGCATGTATGAATTGAACAAAAACATGTATGACCAGCTCAGTGATAGTTGGACGAGTGGTACGATTAGTCCCTACTACGATAGTCATATCAGAAAGGACCTCTTTTCTACCGATGGGTATCGTAACTGGAGATATTCGTACAACTGTACTATTGGAGGAACTGATCGCTACTGCGGCCGTGACAACCATCGCCTCGAAGAGTCACTTTCTCATGGGATGGTTGCGGCGACGATGTATGCACTCCACCTCAACCGAGACCTCGAAAGTCCTAAGGGATATAACTATGGTGACATGGCTGATAAGTGGCTCGATTACCTCCGTAACGATTTTGAGGCAAAGTGGCGTGAACGATATGGGAGAGAGTGGCCTGAAATGCCGTACTTCACTCGCTACTTCTCTCATACCAACGCAGCGAATATAAAAACAAACTATTATGTGGGATTAGTCCTTCAAGATAAGGGTGATTCTCGTGCAAGCGTGTATCTTGCACAGGCAGATAGGATGATCAATGAACTCTTTGATGAGCCTCATATTCCGTCTGGTAGCGGTGCACAAGCTGGTGGCTTTGTAGAAACATCAACTCCCCTTGGTACTGCTTATATTTGGGCGTTTGGAACTCCATACGGATATGGTATAAACTCTGTTTCTGCAACCCCAACAACCTACGCACGTTATTTCCTCGGAATGGCAGCAGAGCTCCACTTTGAGGGTGTCGCTCGATTTGACGAGGATGCAATGCGCAAGTTATCACGCACGGTGGCGTACTTCATTCTTGATACTGATCCTCCGTTTTCTTCAAGTACGTTAATGCTTGCAGCTGATGTAGTGGGAGGAGATGGTGATGGTAAGAAGTACGTTTCAGGAATGCAGTCCACGGCTTATCGGGGAAGAAACAATGCGAATCGTTATGCAATAAGCACCTTTGGGGTGTATGGATTGTGGGACACAAGCGGTCGTATTAATGAGATTACTGATGCAGTGCACAACGCTGTCAGTAACAGAGACCGATCAGTCCAACTTAACGGAAGTCGCTTTATCACCGCATTTGATGAGGCGTCTTCTTCAAACTAAGAGAAAAAATGTCGTAGTCTGTTCGGGTGTTTTGAAAACATAACCTTAGTGGAAAACTTCATAAACTGCGCGTGGTACTATTAGTTACATATAAATCTAAATCTAATCAGATGGATAAAGAAGCTCTTATACAAACTGCTCGGCATTTAGTTCAAAAAGGAAAAGGAATACTTGCGGCCGATGAGAGTAATTCAACAGCGGACAAACGACTCATGGCGATCGGCGTAGAACCAAGTCAGGAGATGAGGCGTCAGTACCGAGAGCTTCTACTGATGACGCCAGAAATAGAAAACTATATTTCCGGTGTCATTCTCTATGATGAAACGCTCGGCCAACATAATTTCCATGGAGAACTTTTTATGGATGTCTTAAAAAGGAAAGGCATCATTCCAGGGATAAAGGTTGATTCAGGCTCTATCCCTCTTGCTGGATTTCCTGACGAGGAAGTTACCGAGGGTCTCGATGGTCTAGCTGGACGCATATCACGGTACTATGATTTGGGGGCGCGCTTTGCAAAATGGCGCGCAGTCATACGAATAGGAGTTGATACGCCCACTCCAGACGGAGTGCGTGCAAACGCCCACGCACTCGCAAGATATGCTCGCATTTGTCAGGAGGGCGGTCTCGTACCTATTATAGAGCCTGAGGTACTTATACGAGGAGTGCATTCTATTGACAGATGTGAGACGGTCGTCACTGAAACGACGCGAATTGTTTTTGATGAGCTCAGGCGGTATCGAGTAGAGCTTCAGGCTGTGATTTTGAAGTCCTCAATGGTTCTTCCTGGGGACGAATCGGGAACACCTATGGACTATAAGGAGGTCGCATGGCGAACGGTACGGGCGCTGAAAGCTAGTGTACCAGTAGAAGTGCCCGGGGTTGTTTTTCTCTCAGGTGGCCAAACACCAGAGCAAGCAACTTCTAATTTAAACGAGATGGCCCATCTTGAGCCGCTTCCTTTTGAAATTGCATTCTCATATGCTCGTGCATTACAGGGTCCGGCACTCGAGGAGTGGCGAGGAAATGGCGAGAGATGGGAATCAGCACAACAAATTTTTCTTAAGCGAATTCAGGAAAGCATACAAGCTGATCTTGGAGAGTATCATTCTCATTAAAATAGGGTACAATCCGTTAAGGTGGAGCATGTGCGCGCACATACTTCACCTAACGTTATTTTTCTGTAATAAAAATCAATGATTCCACGTGAACTAATCGAAGGAGTTCAAAAAATGTTAAGCGCAGGTGCCCCTCGCGAGGTTGTTTGGGACTTTCTGTTGGAGCGTGGGTGGAGTGAGGATGATGCGGAAAAAGTGTTTGCTTCACTTGGCTCTAAAGAACCTAATACAGAAAAGGAAGTTCAAAAAAAGAGCGTAGAGCCTCGCCAAGAGGCGGCGACGAGAGAGCCTCGGGTAGAAAAGGCAGAGATAAAAGTTCTAACAGAAGATTCAAACGAAGCGCAACTTCCTGTAGCAAAGACAGTTTTGCAGGCGCCAGAGAAATCAGAAAAGAAAAATGTTCCACTGGTTACGGTGAAGAAGAGTGAAGAAGAAAGGCAGGTGATACCAATCACAAAACACAAATCAGAACAAAAACCCACAACACCAACAGCACCCCCAAAAGTTAAGGTGAAAGAAGAACGCGGGGCACCACCAGAAGAACGTAAACCAGAGCAGAAGGAGAAGCTTGCACCAAAAAAACGTTCACGGTTTCTTCCTGTTGAAGAAGAAGATGATGAAGTAGAAAAGGCAGAGCTATTTGAGATGGATAGATTTTCAAGCCCTTTTAGGTTAATGTCCACAGCGCTCTCTCTCGTAAAGCAACGTTTTTGGAATCTGTTTTTCCTCTCTTTTATGATTAGTGTGCTGTATCTCTTACTATATATTGTACTTTCCTATATTCTGACAAGTCAAAATGTTGCGAGTGTCTGGGATTCTGTGGTCGGAAGGGAGTCGGATGTCCTCATAACAACGTCTCTTCTTGTTGTTCTGACTATGGCTGTGGGTTTTGTTGGTGCTGGTTTGTTGCTCTGGCTTCCCGCCGCATTTGTCCTCGCGTTTTCTGGTCGAACGAGTAGTTTTCGAGACCTTTTCATGCATGGATTTAAAGCCGGATTTTCTTTTTTTATAGCAATTATTTTTGTCTCCCTCTTTGTTTTAAGCGGCTCCGTACTTCTTCTCGTTCCAGGAGTAATACTCTCTGTTTGGTTTATTTTTGCACCGATTATTACGGTTGTTGAACGAACGTCACCGTTTGTGTCCTTGCTTGTGAGTAGAGAGCTTATTCGGCATCATTTTTGGGATGTTGTATTACGTGAAGCATTCCTTATAATTCCCGTCCTGCTTGCTGCAATTGTTCTTCTTCTCCTATTGACCCCTCTTTCGCTTCTTGACTCTCTCGGTCTTGGGGTCGGACTTATTGTTCTCATTTTTGTTGCGTTTGCTGCCATCCTTTTCTTTTTTGCGTTTATGCTTTTCTTTTTTGCATATCACGTAGCGCTCTATAAAGAGATGCATGCGCGGGAACAGGCAATTAAACTTTCAAGTCGACTCGCAGGGTCACTTCCTTTTCTCTTAATTATCCCACTCCTCTTATCGCTTGCTGTTGCGTTGTATGTGAGCTCACTCTTATAGGTATGAAAGATATTGGGGTTATCCTCGGAAGCACTTTTTTATTAATCATCACGATCTTTTTTGTTGGGTGGTACGTTTCTTACGATAAAGCAAGTGAGACGTTTGTAAAAGACATAGAGTATATCGACGCTACTCTTAGGTTTAAGGGGGGTGAGGTACAGGTAGCTCTTGCTGAAACTGACAGCGAAAGACTGAGAGGTCTTTCAGGTCAGCGGATGATTAGAGAAAACGAAGGACTCCTCTTTGTTTTTAATGAATCAGCTGAACACGGAATATGGATGCGAGATATGTATTTTCCTATTGACATCATATGGCTTGACAATGAATTAAAGGTTATTGGAATCAAAGAGAACGCAACGCCTGAATCTTTTCAATCTGTTCGTGACGCTGAGGTTTTCACCCCAAACATGCCCGCTCGTTATGTGTTAGAAGTTCACTCAGGTTTTGTAGGCACGTACAACGTGGAAGTTGAAGACCGTTTTTTCATTGACGAAGAAGGTACTAAAAACAAAAAGTAATACTTTTAAAAAAATACATTTTGATTTCTAAATAGCCTATACTCAAGCGCTTCTCTAGCCCTCCTGGGTTTACGTGCCACTTTTTTTGTTTTCTACATCGATATCCACAGGCACGAGGCAGAGATCACAGGTGTACAATAAAGAACCAAGCGATTATTAGATTGTAGTAAAAATAAGTCTCGATATGGCAAAAACAGCAGGAAAAGTGACAAAAACAGCAGCAAAAAGCCGAAAAACTCCTAAAAAGGTGTATTTACGAGAAGTCCAAAAACGCAACGGAACTCTTGTACCGTACGACCGAGGGCGCATAGAAATGGCTGTTCGAAAGGCAATGATAGCAGCAGAAGAAGGAAGTGAAAAAGATGCTGTTCAGGTTTCTCGAGGCGTAGAGCGAGAGCTTATTAAAATACTCAAAACACATAAAACATTCATTCCTACGGTTGAGGGAATTCAAGATTCGGTGGAGCAAGAGCTCGTCGAAGCAAATTTCCCTAAAACTTCAAAAGCGTACATTCTATATCGAGAAGAACGTTCAAAACTACGAGCCGTGGGAGTTCCTGTTCCGGAGCATGTGCGCAAGCTCACTGAGGAGTCTAAGAAATACTTTAGAAATCCGCTTGCTGAGTTTATTTACTACAGAACCTATTCAAAGTGGATCGAGAACGAGGGTCGCAGAGAAACATGGATTGAGACTGTTGATCGGTATATGGATTTTATGCGTGAAAACATTGGAGACGCTCTTTCAAAGAAAGAGTACTCAGAGGTCAGATCTGCAATTCTTGCACACGAAGCAATGCCGTCCATGCGACTGATGTGGGGTGCAGGAGCAGCTGCTCGAAAAACAAATGTCACAGGATATAACTGCTCATATATCGCTCCTTCTAAGATAGAGGACTTTTCTGAAATTATGTACCTTTCAATGTGTGGAACCGGTGTTGGATTTTCTGTTGAAGAGGCAAACGTACAGTCCCTCCCTCAAATTAAACGCCAAACAGGCGAGAAGTCACCAACCCATACAGTAGCTGATTCAAAAGAGGGTTGGGCAGATGCGTTCACAGTGGGGCTCCGTCACTGGTTCGATGGTAAGGATATCGATTTTGACTATTCGGAATTACGGCCTGCTGGCGCGCGGCTTCGAACAATGGGAGGAAAAAGCTCAGGTCCACAGCCACTCATTGACCTGATGCGGTATGCGCGAACAAAGATTTTTTCAAAACAAGGCAAAAGACTCTCGACGCTTGATGTTCACGATATCGTTTGTTACATCGGTCAGATAGTCGTTTCCGGAGGTGTTCGAAGAAGTGCTCTCATTTCACTTTCAGATCTCGACGATGAAGAGATGCGCCACGCAAAAGATGGTCAATTCTGGAACACCGAACCTCAGCGCTCAATGGCAAACAACTCTGCGGTCTATAATGAGAAGCCAAGCAATGCCGAATTTCTCGATGAGTGGTTGTCTCTTGTGCGTTCAGGCTCAGGAGAGCGAGGTATCTTTAACCGGGGAGCGCTTCCGAATCAACTTCCAGAACGACGTGTCGAGAATTGGACACAGTCTGGATATATTGTAAACGGACAAGTGGTTGGAGGAGCAGGAACAAATCCGTGTGGCGAAATCGTCCTTAAGTCAAAGCAATTTTGCAACCTCTCAGAAGTTGTCGCGCGAGATGATGATGATGAGGCTTCCTTGCTTCGAAAGGTTCGGATTGCTGCAATACTCGGAACATACCAATCAACTCTAACCCACTTCCCATACCTCTCAAAAGAGTGGACTGAAAATTGTGAGAGTGAGCGTTTGCTCGGCGTGTCAATTACAGGACAGTGGGATTCAGAGGTTGCAAGAGACCCTAAGGTGTTGAAAAAATTAAAAGCAGCTGCTGTAAAATGGAATAAAAAGTATGCTGAGAAAATGGGAGTGAATCCTTCAACAGCAGTTACAACCGTTAAGCCTTCCGGCACAGTTTCGCAACTCGTAGATGCTGCAAGTGGTATGCATGTTCGCCACAGCAAGTACTATATACGTCGAGTGCGCATCGCCTCAACAGACTCTCTTTTTAGAATGTTGAAAGACCAAGGAGTACCCTTTAACCCAGAAGTAGGATATACCGAAGAGACAGCAACAACCTTTGTCATCGATTTTCCTGTCGCAGCACCAGGTTCGATCTTTAAGAATGATCTTTCAGCCCAGGATCAGCTTGAGCACTGGAAGACAGTAAAAGAGAACTACACGGAGCACAATCCATCAGTAACCGTTTCAGTGGGGGATGGTGAGTGGATTGAAACAGGGAACTGGGTATATCAGAATTGGGATATAGTCGGTGGACTCTCTTTTCTCCCTCGATCGAACCATGTCTATCAGCTTGCGCCGTACGAAGAATGCGACAAAAAGACGTATGACGCCTTACGTAAGCGCTTTGAAGGAATCGATTTTTCTAAGATTGTTACCTACGAACAAACAGACGAAACAAAGGGCGCAAAAGAGTTAGCGTGTGTATCGGGGGTCTGCGAAACCGATGACATCGTTGCAAAATAGACGCTATGCCTTTCGCAACACCCCCCGTCCTCATAGCGAGGACAGGGGGGGGGGTTGTTTTCTACTTTTAATTACACTTATCCACTCAGGTAATGCGACATACTCGTCTATAATAAAAGCAATGGATTACGCTGAGGAGTCGCTACGGTCACGCAAGTATCTATCACTAGAACAAGCGCTCGATATTTCAGGACTAACACTTCCTGAGCTCCGTCGCGCAATGGCTCTTTCGTTTGTGCGCGCTGTGGAAATAGGGAACACGTCGTTTGTCGAGCACCTCTCCCTTAAGGAGTATTTAGAACGAAAGAGTGGTGAAAGTTCTGAGTTCAGTTCCTCAAATGCGCAAAGTATGTTTTTCCCAGACGAGCCCTCCCTCGATGAAGATAATCACTCGAATCAAAAAGAGCGCGAGATGTTTCAGAAAGCCCTTGAACGTGATTCTCGCACAGCCTCACAATTAGCGACTGCTCCGTATGCCGCAATAGCACTCCTTATTCTTTTTGCTCTTACGTTAGCTCTACCAATATCACAAACAGTACAAACCGGAAAACTGAGTTCGGCGCAGTCATACTTTACGAACGCTCACCTCAAAGAAGTAACAGCAGAGAAGGTAGAGACTCTCCTTGTGCGAGCAAATACAACTCAACAGAACGTTATTGATGTGGTTGGAGAAAGGGTTGCCGCTACGGAAAGAAAAGATTACTTTGCTACCTATCAGGAGCAACAAAGGGCAAGCGCTCTTGACTCTTGGTTCGGTGCAATCTCAGAAGGAATCGATGCACTTGCGCTTGGCGTCTATGAAACTATTGAGGGCTTTATAAGGCCATCAAAGTAAAGTACACAGTTCTGTGGATTTTATTTGAAAGTATCCCTGTTATAATAACGAGAACTCTAGCAAGAGTGGGATTATTATTGTTAAGAATCACAGAATCATTTAATTATATGGATAATGTATATGACTACACTGACTCAGGTCAGTCTCAGCGACCGTCCAGTTCGGATGCTGGTGCTCGAACAAACGAATCAAAAGGTGCTATTAAGGTAGCACACGTGCTTTTTATCACAGCCCTTCTGTTGCTTCCATTTATTTTTGTGCCAATTCCAGGGTGGAGTGTCTCAGTTGGTAAGGTGGTGATAACTACCCTCCTTGCTCTTTCAGGTGGGATTACTCTTTTTAGTTCACTGTTTAGTGGAAATAATATCGTTCTTCCGAGGACCTACTCGGCGCTTCTCGGTGGAATGCTTGTAATGCTTATCTTATCGCTTGTGTTTTCATCATCATTTGCTGCATCTTTCTTTGGTGCAGCTCTTGAAGTTGGAACATTCTTTACGACAGCGGTTGCTATCGTACTTGCGCTCATTGCTCCTCTTATACTAACCTCAAAAAAACGGTTAGTTTCAGCACTTGGTGCACTATTTGCCGGAGCTGCAATCCTCGGCATCTTTCATCTACTCAGATTGTTTCTCGGACCAGAGGCGCTCGCCTTTGGATATTTCACGGTTCCTGCTTCAACTCCTGCTGGTTCTTGGAATGACCTCGGTATTTTCTTTGGTGTTATATATCTCATCTCGCTCGTTTCTCTTGTTTTTGGTTCACTTCCTTCTCGTGTTCGTGTGATTCTTACGATTGTACTGGTTGCGTCGCTTGCCCTTATGTTCTTGGTAAACTTGCAACTTCTTTCAGGACTGCTCGCTCTTACCACCCTCGGTCTGCTTGTTGTTTCTTTTATTCTAAAGCGCGGTAGTTACATTCTTCCTGGAATATTTTCTCTTGTATTCCTCGTGATGCTTGCTCTTTTCTCAGCACCACTCGGAAACCTTACGGGAAACCTTTTCAACACCTCATATACAGAAATTAGACCAAACTGGTCAAGCACCGGCGACATGCTCGGGGCCGGCCTTTCAAGTGCAAAAAATATTGTTCTAGGTTCAGGACCAAACACGTTCACTTATCTTTGGCAACAAGAGCGCTCACCCTTGGTTACCGAATCAGACTTTTGGTCAATTGATTTTGCGTTCTCTTCAGGAATTATTCCCACTTTCGCTATCACGCTCGGTTTGATTACTGTTGCAGCGATGATTGCCTTTGCTCTATACTTAGGACTTCTCGTATACAGGACAATCAGAATGCGAGGAGCTGATCCACTTCTCTTCACCCTTTCTCTTGCAAGTGGAATTGCTGCGCTCTTCCTGTGGATTCTTGGAATGATCTACGTATTCAGCGTAATGATTTTCCTCCTAATGTTTATTCTCTCCGGAATTGCAGCCGCAGCCTTCACACAAATGGGCTCACTAAACACCATGACGCTTTCGGGTCGAGGGCAGACAGGCATGCTTCTCGGTATTACCGGAGCGACGGTGTGTATTCTTCTCCTCGTACCAGCTGTTCTCATAAGCGCCTCCCGAACAATCTACGGTCAGGGTGTGGTTGAGGCAAACCTCGCTGAAGATATCGAAGGAGTTGTCCAAGCTCAGCAAAAAATTCGAACAGCAAGTATTCTTGAACGTAACGCTGCTTTTGCTCGTACTGACACTGAGTTTGGCATGCTTCGAATTCAGGAATTCCTTTCACGTGAAGACGTTGATGAAAGTGACCAGGAGCCATTTAGTCTTCTTGTGAGGGAAACTCAAGCCGCAGCAGAACGAGCTGTTTCAATAAACTCGGCTGATTACTTTAACTGGGTGAATCTAGGGCTCGTGTATGAAACTCTTGGATTACTTGAAATAGAGAACGGTTTTGAATTTGCGGCAGAGAGTTACGCTCAGGCGCGAGCGCTTAACCCTACCAACCCAGAGTTGATTCTCATTCAGGCGCGACTCGAGCGTGCTCGCGGTAATGAAGAAGCAGCGATTGCGTTTGGTGAAGAGGCTCTCGTACTGAAAGCAAACTACGCAGACGCCCATCTTCTCCTTGCTGACATAGATCTGGTCAATGAAAACGTGGCGGGTGCAATCGCACGGATAGAAAATGCAATGGCCACCTCTCCTCAAAATTCATTTCTACCGTATCAGCTAGGACTCATTCATTATTCTGAAGAAGATTACGAGAGTGCTATTGAAGCCTTCTCTACTGCAATCTCTCTAGACCCTCAGTATGCAAACGCGCGTTACTTCCGAGCACTATCATATGTCTATGGCGAAAACGACACAGAAGAAGCTCTTCAGGATCTTCGAAGAATTACTGAAGAAAATGCAGAAAACGAAATTCTTCTTGCTGTTATTGCAAACATAGAAGCAGGAAACGATCCACTCGAAGGGATTGCAGAAGATAATCCAGCTCTTCCTTCAACAGAAGATGAAACTATTCCAGGTACAAACGCAGAAGCAATTGATGAGCTTGAGGAGGTCAGTAATCCAGATAATCAAACTGGAGAAACGACACCGACGACTCCTGCCGACGAAACAGAGCCAGAGACAGAACCGGAAGCCTAGCATTTTTAGAGGAGATTCCTTTCATTGAAAGACCTTTTCTGCTTTTTTGCCTCAGTGGAACTATGTATATACAGAAAAGAGATATAACAAAAACAAAAGGAGTAGCCTCTCTCTGTTTTGCTCTTTTCTTTCTCTTGTTTCCGTTCTTTGGTGCTGCTCAGGTAAACGAGACAATGCCTATTGCGCAGACAGTCCCGGTTGCTGATGCGGAGGTTGCCTATGGTGACATCATTCTCTTTGATCCCGAGACCGAACTCTTCAGGCGTTCAGAGGGTGTAGATGACTCACGAGTATATGGAATTGTGGTTCAGGACCCCACACTTCTCTTAGAAACCGACGTAAACCTTGTCCCGGTCGCAGAGAGTGGCCGACTTCTCGTAAACGTAACTCTTGAGAACGGTTCTATCGAGGAAGGAGATGCGCTTATTTCTTCACAAACGCCAGGAAAGGGAATGAGGGCAAGTGAAGAACACAAACATATAATTGGATATGCGCTCGAGTCCTTTGACGGAACAGGAGGCGTGAGAGAGGTACGTGAAGATGGTAGCGAAGTTGTACTTGGTACAATTGAAGTACGTATGGACACGCGGAGTACGGTGACGTCAGATTTCATAAGCGAGGTGGAGCTAAATGAGAGAACCTTTGATCCGAATACGGGGAAGGTGATAGCGCGATTTGGCTTTGCTGCAATTGTGGCGCTTGCGTCTATAGCCCTTACGTTTATAGCGTTTCTTTCAACCATTCGTCAGAGCGTCATCTCAGTGGGGCGAAATCCGCTTGCAAAATCTTCGATACGCTCGATGGTCATACTCAATATTGTGCTAGCTCTGATTGTTACTACTGTTGGAATATTTTTTGCGATATCACTTTTGATTGTTCCTGTCTAAGGTATCAACAGAAGAAAAAAAATAAAATGGTACTATTAAAATACGTATGAACATTTTTAACTCAGTAGAAACAATTGGCGCAGTTGCTCTCGGTCTTGTAATAGGAATGATCATTCTTCTTTTTTTACAAGCTCGAAGTAGTATTCAGATTAGTAAACTTACGTTTCCTGCTTACGAGTTTACTATTAAAAAAGCGGAAAACGAAGCAAATGAGATTGTAGAAAAAGCACAAGCACAAGCACGAGAAATTATTGCGAGCGCTGAAGGGGAAAGCCATGCCATGCTCGCTCAGCGAACTGAAGAAAGCAGTAAGAATTACCAGGATTACGCAGAATCACTTGAGGCGTTAAAAACAGATCTATTAGCTACTTTGAGTAGAACCGCCGAGGAAGCCGAGAATCACTCGCAAGAGATTTCCGATACGTTTGTTGCGCACCTTGAAAGCCAAGATCAAGAGATGCAAGCGCGCATTCAAAGTCTTGCTAATAATTTGGATGATGTGCCAGAGCGACTTCGAGAGCGTTCGGGTGTCATTATGGAGGGACTTCAAGAGCGAATAGCACGTGCGGGCGAACAGCTTGAGCATGCACTTCTTTCAACACATGAGGATAACAAAAACGCAATAACTGAGCACCTCCAAAAGGGCTTTGAAATTGCTGAGCGTGATATTGAAGCGTATAGAGAGGGTCGAAAGAATCTTATTGATAACCACATTGAAGCATTGGTTAAGGAGGTCGTGCGCATGGCTCTACAAAAGGAACTCACGAGAGCTGATCATGCGGAACTTGTGAGGTCGGCTCTTGAAGAGGCGCGAAGTTCGGGTGTTGTTTAAACTGTTACACGATGAATAATCCTTTACTCCAGAGAATACTTTTACATACGTACAGAAAGTCTGATTTCTATCGCGCATTAGACGCGGTGCAGGAGTATCTTGAGCACGCGTTTTACAATACCGATGATACTGATGATACACACCACACGGAACGACTCGTGCGACACGCAGAGTCTCAGGGTGATGTTCTAGTTGCGGAACGTCTAAAAGAGTGGGGTGAGCCCGTGTTGTCGGTATTCACGCGAGAAAACCTCTATAAAAAACTTAAAGATCTTAAGGAAGAGTTTGAGGGACTGCCTGAGATTGTGTTGTACGCACCCGTTTTGTTTGGCAAGGAGGAAACAGAAACGATAGGTGCGTGGTGCCGAGAAAACCTTGATAGAAATATCGTTTTGAGTATGCACGTTGAACCCAGCGTTGTGGGTGGGTGCGCCTTTGTGTGGAATGGAACCTATTACGATTTTTCGCTCGATTATTTTTGGGAAAAGAAAAAAGGAGAGATTGCTCATGTAATACGCTCGTATGATGTCCGCCCGTAACTTCCGAGAAGAGGTCGGGTTTGTTACGGATGTAAAGCATTATCTTTTCTCTATTGAAGGACTTCCATCTGCTCGTATAAACAATATTATTATTGACGAAGAGGGGAATCGCGCGATTGTCCGTTCTCTTCAACATGACTCCATCACCGCCCTCACGCTTGGACGAGTACATGCAAAACCTGGTGACCGATATAGGCTCAGGGCGGCCAACCATCTTTTTTCTTGTGGCGACCATTTATTTGGGCGGATTATCACAACGCTTGGTGATCCCGCAGACGGGGGAGAGTCGTTTCCAGAAGGCAATGTTCCGTTCACCGTTGAGGTTGATGCGCCAGGTATTGAAAATCGAGTACCAATACATGAGCAACTGTATACTGGCATTACGCTTGTGGACACCCTTATTCCTATTGCAAAAGGACAGCGTCAACTTGTGTTCGGACCCATGAACAGCGGTATTACGACATTTTTGACGGAAACAATTCGCAATCAACAATGGACTGATGTTGTGTGTATTTATGTTGCCATCGGCAAGCCAATCAATGGATTGCGAGAAATAACAGACAAGATTTTAAGCCCTGAAAGCAATCAGAAAACAATTGTCATCTCAGCGTTGTCGGATGATCCGACGCCGGTCATTGCTCTTGCGCCTTCCGTTGCCTTTTTAATTGCAGATTACTTTCAGGCGCGAGGAGATGACGTGCTCATTGTGCTTGATGACCTTGATACTCATGCAAAGTATCTGAGAGAGATAGCATTGCTTGAGGAGCGACTTCCCTCAACAGAATCGTATCCGGGAGATATTTTCTATCAACATGCGCACCTCATGGAGCGCTCTGGTCATTTTGCGTCGGAACTCGGCGGGGGTTCAATCACAGCACTCCCTGTCATAAAGACAAGTTTGAAAAATTATTCCGACCTTATTCCGACGAATCTTATGGCGTGCACCGATGGTCACCTTGCCTTTCTTTATGAGCTTTATGCGCAGGGTACTTATCCCTCAATTAGTTTTGAAGAATCTGTCACACGTGTTGGCCGACACGCACAGCATCTCCTGCAAAAACAGATTACGTCACGTATTCAGATTCTTCTTGCTCAGTACAAGCAACAGCGTGAATATTCTCAATTCAGTGCTCAGTTAAGTGACGAGGCTAAACAACTGTTGCGGCAAGGTGAGATCGTAGAAGAACTTTTACGTCAAACCCCATATCAAGGCATTCGAGCTGACGTGCAGATTGCTTTACTTTCCCTTGCGTTTACTCCGTTTCTTCTTGAGCGGGGAGTAGAGTTTACCAAGACAAATAAGAAAACACTGATTCAGGCGCTCACTGAGGAAGATATTTTTGAAAATCTGCGAACCAAAGCGCTTGATGACATTCAGCTTGGTGATTACATAAAAGAAGCAGAAGGAGCGCGCGAAATCTTTGAAACAATATGTCGGCCATAAAAGAACTACAGGAAAATCTCGAGAGTACGCAAACTGCACGGTTTGTGACGACTATGCTTCGCGATATTAGCGCAAACAAGTTGCAGGTTATTCGTGCAGCGTTTGAAAATAACGGAGCTTTTTATAAAGAGATGCGCACTCTCGATCTTCTTGTTCAGGCCTATGCGGAGCGGAATAATCCCACAGGATTGAAAAAACAGAAACAAAAGAAAATTGAAAAAAAGGTTTTTGTTGCACTAACTTCAAACAAGCGCTTTTTTGGTACCCTGAATAGAAATATTACGTCTCGACTAATTCAGAGACTTAAAAAAGACAGTGAAAGTGATGCTGTCGTCATCGGACAAACCGGTCGCACGTTACTTGAAAATACTGAGTTTGCGCCACGATGTACGTATGTTGAGTTTGAAGAAGATGCTCCAACCTCAAGTGAGGTGTTTTCCCTTATTAGGCAACTCGGAAACTACAGTAGGATTTATATGTTTTACCCAACTTTTATAAACTCCTTTAGGCAAGAGGTAGGACTTATCGATATTACTTACCACCCTATAATACAAGCTGATAGTGTAGAGGCTGACGTTGATTACATTTTTGAACCAGACATAGAAGCACTGCTTGAATTTTTTGAAACACAGGTACGTCTCATTCTCTTTAACCGGGTGCTCCTCGAGACAAAACTTGCTCAGACTGGCGCTCGGCTTTCTAAAATGCAACGCGCCCGTGAAGAAGCGGGAGAGATGGTAAAAGAGCAGCGCAGAGAAATACATAAGGAGGTAATGACACTACAGAGTATGCATCTTCTTGAAACATTTGCTGGATTTGGAAAAACAAACACCATATGAATGCATTATCAACAACAACAATTGAACGAGCGCAATCTGTTGGACGGGTACGCGGTCTCGTTGGACAAATCATACGAGTTGACTGCGAAGGTTCGTATCGCCCGAAACTTCGTGAATTATTGACTGCAGAAAATGATCCCACTATTAGGCTTGAGGCATATATCTACGAAGATGAACGCACGCTTTTCTGTCTTCTTCTTTCTGCGGCAGAAAATATTCAACGAAATATGCGGATTGTCTCAACGGGCAATGAGATTACGATTCCTGTTGGTCGTGGGGTGCTCGGTCGAGTCATTGACATCTATGGCGAGGCGATGGACGGAAGAGGGCCGATTGACACGACGGAAACCCGATCAATTTACGCAAAAGCCTCGAGTACGCTCGTAAGTCGAATCACCCGCCCCCATGAAGTTCTTGAAACCGGCATAAAGACGATAGATTTTTTTGCACCACTATTGAAGGGAGGTAAGATGGCACTTGTGGGTGGCGCAGGTGTCGGAAAAACTACACTTCAAGAGGAGATCCTTCGTAACGTTGTGTATGGTGGAGGCGGTGTTTCAGTTTTTGCAGGAATCGGTGAACGTATTAGAGAAGGGCATGCACTCTGGAGATCGCTTGAGGAATACGAGGTGCTCGACAGAACTGCTCTTGTGTTTGGACATATCAGCAAGAACGCAGCGGTGCGTTTTTTGACCGCATCCACCGCCGCTACGCTTGTTGAATATTTTCGTGATGAAACCGAAGAGGACGTTCTTTTTTTCGTCGACAATGTTTTCCGTTTTTTACAGGCGGGAAGCGAGCTTTCTACCCTTCTTGGCGAGATTCCTTCTGAGTTTGGATATCAACCAACGCTCCAGACAGAGATTGCTCAGTTTGAAAACAGGCTTTATTCAACAGAAAAAGCTCACGTCACATCCGTGCAAACAGTTTATGTTCCGGCGGATGAGTTTGGTAATCCAGCCATTGCCGCAACGATGCCTCATATGGACGCCTCGGTTATTCTTTCGCGCGACCTCACTCAAGAAGGGCGTTACCCGGCTGTTGATCCGTTTCAGTCTATGTCATCAGCGCTTGATCCCGAGCTTGTGGGTGATGAACACTATGACGCGGTAACGCGCTCAATCGAACTTCTGAGCCAGTATAAACAACTTACTCGTATCGTCTCTATTGTGGGTTCAGAGGAACTTTCACTTGAAAACCAAAAGCGTTATGGACGTGCACAGAAAATTCTGAACTATATGACGCAACCTTTTATGACGACAGAAATTGAGACCGGGCGAAAAGGAGTAAGTGTAAAGAGGGAAGATGTCATTCATGATATGCGCGCTATTCTTGCAGGAGATCTCGACAAGATACCGGCAGAAAGATTTCTCTTTATTGGAGATCTGAAGAGTGCGGGTATTTAAAAAGAGCTGATTTCAAATACTTTCCTGTTTTTTTGTGAAACAAACCACCTCTATGCCTGACACTATTAACATTATTATCATGAGTCCAGAAGAAGTGGTCTGGGAGGGAAGCGCAAAGGCGCTTTCTTCTGATAATAGAGAGGGGGTATTTGATATTCTTCCAAATCACGCTAACTTTATGACCCTTATAAAAAATGCAGAGGTTGTCGTGCGCCTGCTCGACGGAAAAAAGACACGATCATTTACTTTTGAGCAGGCAGTTCTTTTCTTCAAGGAAAATACCGCGAAAATTTATATACACACTCCAAGCGCATTAGAAAAAGCAAAAAGTGATAAAGTATAATTACCTAATTTCTGACCTGAGACAACGCTCATGCCAACACACGACACACAGAAGAGATTAAAAGGCAAGAAAGCGACCATCGTTATTCTTGTTATTCTTCTACTCTTTGTCGCCTCCCTCAACATTCTCAGAGCGCTTGGCTCTCGCGATGAGCAGGGTGGAATGACCTTTATTACACGCACCTTCACTCAGATTGGTGACACGGTGTTGTTAGTTCGAGACTATGCAAACAGTGTCCTAACAGGTGAGTCGTTGCCTGATCGTAACGAAAAGTCTTCAACTGAAGAGCCCGTCAGAGAAGACGAGCCCTTGCCGCTTCCTCCTCCCTCAGCTGGGCAAACGACCATTATAAACTCGGTTATATCACGCATCCTTGAGGACAGAGGGACCTTTATCATAAATACGAACCTTCGTGCAAATGAAGACCTTGAGGTTGGGGGTACGGCAAACTTTGGAGATATAACCGTCTCTGGCACAACTGACACAGGGCGGTTAACAGTGCGCGAAACAATGGAAGCCCTTGGTTTGATTTCGGCGCTTGGTGGGATTACGACAGGAGGTGCGAACATTGATCTTGATGGTGGAACAATTATCGGTCTTGACCTTGATTTTGTTCGCTCGATTGTAGCGGGGGAAAACGTAGAGATCATAGAAACTGACGGTGTCGTAACAATCTCAGTCCCTGAAGCGGGAAGGAGTTCTGGTGGGGGAAGTTCCCTCGCTGGCGTCGCTTCGGTAAACGGACAGACAGGAGCAATCACCCTCATAGCTGGTACCGACCTAGCAATTACCGGTCTAACCATAGAAAACACGTCAACCCTTGAGTCTGTCCGCCTGAGAGGTGGGTGCGTTGGTTGTATTACCGACGCAGACGTTGCTGATAATTTAACGATTACGGGCGGTGTCATTAATGACTCAATCATAGGTGCCACAAATCAAGCAGCGGGTTACTTTACTGGTATTTCTATTGGCACGACAAATACCTCGTCAACACTAACGGTGGTTGGGGACGGTGCTTTTACAGGAACCGTCAGTGGTGCAAATGCAATAAATATCGATGATTTTGTGACACTTGCTCAGCTGAACGCAGCAATTGGGGGCGGAGGTGGTGTTGCGGGCGTTGCCTCACTGAACTCGCTCACAGGAGCACTCTTTATTGCTGGTACTGCCGGTCAAATAACCGTTGCTTCGGCTGGGGACACCATAACACTGAGTCTCCCTCAGGATATTAGCGCCACCGCAACCCCTACCTTTGCCGGCCTCTTCCTGAACGGTCTTTTGGATGTTACCGGTAACGTTGATGTTTCTGGTGTGGTAACCGCAGGCACTTTCATCTCGGACGTTGCGGATGCAAGTGTGAGAAAATCAGGCGAAGAGATATTTCGACTCAGTACCTCAATTTTTCCGTATGCGCTTCCCGCGGACACAGGCTCAGCTGCTTTTGTGAGGGTGTCCAAAGAATTTACGGCAACGTTTGATAATCCGGTCGCTTCTACTCCAACGCCTGTTCCGGGAACCACTCGTGTCTATCGCTTTGTAATTAAATATGCCGACTCGATTCCTGTACTCGATGACTCTTCGTGGAGGGTCTATAAGCCAAGTAGCGGAACGACAATAGACACCTTTACTTTGTCAGGGATGAATAAAACGTCCCTTGATGAGCCAGAGGTCGTTGTCACTGATCCGGTAACCATACCGATTGATGATTGGCGTCTCGAGGTCAGCACTCCTTCGGGCAGAATACGGGTTATGGATATCCACATGGTCGCATTCGATGTCGTTAATTAAAGTGGTATCATTACGGTAAGCAGATTCCGGCAATAACTATATGAAATATTTTAAAAGGTGGAAAGGAGGAAGGGAGCGCAAGACTAAAGAAAGGAAGCAGTACCGGTTGGTGAAGGGAACGCGTGTAGCTTCGCTCATCTTTACGTTGGTTGCGACATTTATTGCTTCAAACATTGCAATCTTTGCCGCGAATACCTACTACAACCTCGACACGGGTGAAATTGTCGTTGACGAAATTCAGCGCGTAACAAACGCAATCCGGGCAACAGGAGGATTGATTGTCGGCGGTGGGGCAACCGTGGACCCAGCCGCAGGTGTTGCCTTTGAGGTTGCTGGTACAGAGAATATTCTCTTTTCAACCTCGGGTACGATTACACAAACAGGAACAGGCGCTGTTGAGTTTACTGGCGATGTCGGTATTGGTGGGCCTGCGACAACGTACGAGTTTGAAGTGACAGATGGTGATGCAGACAATGTTGTCGCCTCATTCGGAGGGCGAGTAATCGGTGTTGATGCAGTAAATCCTACTGATTTTGTAACCCTCCAACAGCTTACATCAGGTAGTGGTGGAGGTGTGCTCAACGCTTTTGTTCAGGGTGGTAACTCGTTTGGAGCAACAGCAGTTATTGGTACGAATGATGCGTATGACTTTGAGCTTGAGGCTGGGGGTACCACCCGCCTTACTCTTTTTGATAATGACCCCGACGTTGTCGCTGCGTTTTCCGGCAGAGTTCGCGGTGTAGATGCTGTAGAGGACGATGAGTTTGTTACTCTCTTACAACTTAACGATGTTATAGCTGGGGCGTCTCACCCAGCGGTAACTTTTGCCGGTACGCCCAATTACTTAACGCTCAATGGTGCTACTCAAGAAATTACGCTTACCAAACTTGATATCAGCGACGACACTAATCTCGCTGCGGGCGCTGGTCTTACTCTCTCAGGAAACAACCTTGCTGTTGACGGAGTCCTCCAGGACCTCGACACACTTGGAGCAGCAGCTTCTGACGGACAGTTCATCGTTGCAACAGGTGCCGGTACGTTTGCCTATGAATCGGGTGCGACTGCACGTACGTCTCTTGGTTTAACAATAGGAACAGATGTGCAGGCATACGATGCTGGTCTCACACAGATTGCAGGCCTCGCTGATCCTAATGCTGACGTGATTTTATTCTGGAATGACACCTCGAACTCTTACGACTACATAACAACATACACCGGACTTACAATTAGCGGTACGACACTAGCAGTAAATACGGCAACTGAAACAGTTGCGGGTATTTCAGAATTTGCGACACTTGCTGAGGTCAATGCAGGAACAAGCGCTACAACAACAGTACGACCTGTCACTCTTGCGGGTTGGACGGGTTCTACAAATATTGCAAACGTTGGAACCGTCACAACGGGTACGTGGCAGGGAACGGCGATTGCGGATGCCTACATTGCAAGCTCTGCTGACTGGAATGCGGCTTTTGGTTGGGGTAACCATGCAACATTTGGGTATCTTGATGGAACAACAATACTCGGGGACATTAGCGATGTTACGCTAACTTCAATATCTGACGGTGAGCTTCTTCGATGGAATGGAACAGCGTGGGTTAATAACACCCTTGCTGAGGCGGGCGTCGCTGCTGCGGGTGATCTGCATGACGCGGTAACGCTCACTGGTCAAAATTATCTGTCACTTTCAGGTCAGCAAATTACAGTAAACGCAGTTGACCTTGCAACCTCAAACGTAACTGGCACACTTGCTGTTGACAATGGCGGTACTGGAGCAACATCTTTCACTTCAGGCGGCATTCTCTTTGGAGCGGGAACTGGTGCGATTACAAGCTCTGGTGTGCTTACAGACGGTCAGCTCCTTATAGGAGACGGAATGGGCGCACCGACAGCCTCAACCCTTACTGCAGGCACCGGCGTTACGATTGTAAACGCTCCAGGCTCAATTACGATTAGCGCTGATACCGGCTCGCTTAGTGGTACCTTCTTTGAACAAGGTGGTAACACATTTGGAGCAAAAGCTTTTCTCGGTACAGACGACGCATTTGATCTTGCATTAGAAACAAATAATGTTGAGCGGATGACGATTGGTGCTGCTGGTGGCGTTACCGTCGCAACAGGAAACGACTTTACGGTTACTTCGGGCATCTCAAATTTCGGTGGCGATGTCAATTTGACAGGTGGCGCTCGCACCCTTGCTGCAACGGCTGGTTCTCTTTTTCTTACAGCAAGCGGTGCGAATACCATCAGACTGGCTTCAGCTTCGACGGGTAATATAGAATTCTTTGATGCTAATAACTTCATAACCTCTGGTGGGGATCTAACGATTGCAGGTGACTTCACGCTCTCGGGGCTCACAATAACGAACGATGGCACACTAACCACGATTGCCTCTACGGGTGGTGACGGTCTTGTTCTTGACTCAGCAGACGGTACTATTGCCCTTGCGACAGGGGACTCGCTTGAGACCTCTGGAGGATACGATCTCACAAGTGGAAGCATCTTTAGAGAGGTACAGCCAATATTTGGCTTTGATGTGCCTATACGTTGCTCTACATCATGTGATAACGGTGATTTTGTTACTGTCTCTCGCGCGATTGAAAACTACGCCTTTCCGTCGGCCTACACAGGAACGACTCGACAGCACAATTTTACCATTCACTATTCTGATACACTTTCAAGCGGAAGCACTAATTGGCAGGTGTATAACAACACTACTTCTGGCGTCGTCGATACGTTCACGGTACCATTCTCACCAACAAACGATCTCGATGGTTCCGCTGCTATTTTCACAACAGGTGACGTGACTATACCGACAAACGGAGACGACTGGGAGCTTCGGGTAAGCCTGCCCGCAACAGGCACGCTACAGGTAAATCAGGTATTTCTCGGAGCCTACGACGTGATTGACTAGAGATTTATATATTTATAAGCAAAAAAGCACACTTCAGTGTGCTTTTTTGCTTATATTTTTTAAAATGGGAGAAGTACGACGAATATATAATCTTAAAATCAACTACTCACACTTCTCGGTTTGACAAAAGAAGTGCATATAACCATAATAGACACATATGGCAAATACAAAACCAAAAAGGACACAAAGTGTACGCATTACCATTAACTCTGAGTTAGAGGAAATGCTTGAGAGTTTGAAAGTCAGATTTCGCGGACTTGATTACCCCGAATTGTTTAAGCTTGCACTTTCTTCCTACTACCGACAGAAGATGCCACGACCTCGCAAAGGTGTAAAAAAGCCAACTCTTAAAAATACTTCAGCTTCTCAAGGAAGAAAAATTGCATAAGGTAGAAAAAAACGTACCACTGATTAAAAGTATGGGACGGTGCTTTCAGTGAGCCACCCACCACTGACACATCCTTATTTTCGATCCATTAAAAAAAAGGTTGAACCTTGATGTGAGATTGAATTTTTAAACATTTTTATATTTTTTATCTGAAATCTAGCTTCGCAAGGTGGATGTTTTATGCTTTTTTGAACGGATATCCACAGAAAAGAAAAAAGGCTTGAAAAAGTGAAAAAAATGTGAGTGAAAAGGGGTCAAAAATGACCTAAAAAAGAGGTTCATTTTTCTTGAAAATATCGCTAAAAATATACTTTTTTTATCCACAGGAGGGGGCTAATTTGAGGGCTTGCTGAGTGGTATAATATCTACAACTGGAAAGTTGTACCCACCGCATGTTTAACTGGCTAAAAAACCGCTCAACCAAGCTCTTGTTCCCGATACTCTCGGGCCTCTTGGTTGCAGGTACTGTTGCTGCCGCAGAAATGTACTACGACTTCGACACGGCGGAGTTCGTGGTGAACGAATCTCAGCGCTTTGTTGGTGCTCTCGACATCACTGGCGACACGACACTCACTGGTGATTTCACTGCCAACACCGACCAGTTTTTTATTAACTCCACAAACGGAAGAGTTGGAATTGGGACGACGAGTCCTGCTCAGCCACTTGATGTTAATGGGCAAGCGATATTTGGAAGTACTACATACGGTGGTCGCATACTGGTTTCAAATACCATTGCAAACGGTGTCGCTGATATACAAACTGGAGACGCAGCTTTTCGAATAACAAACGGAAATGGTAGTGGCGCTAGTCTTCAGCTGAAAAACTCAAGCGCAAATTACCTTTTTAGTTTTGAAGGCTTAGGGGGTTTTCGCTACTATTCACGAGTTTCAGCGTCTGAAAGATTTAGAGTGAGTGATACTGGTCGAGTGCTTGCAGATGTTGGGGCAGCGGGCGCAGGTAATCTCTCCTACTCATTCCTCGGCGACACTGACACTGGTTTCTATCGTTCAGCGACAAATGAGATACGACTTCAGACGGCCGGTGCTGACCGAGTTACTGTTGATGCGAGTGGAAATGTAGGCGTGGGAATCAGTGGTCCTGGTGCGCTTTTGCACCTAGCTGCAACTAATCCAGAGTTAAGAATTCAGTCCGCATCAGGTAACGGGGGGCAAGTTAACTTTTATCTAGGAACTAGTGTTCACACTGGTTTTATTCGAAAATCTTCCTCGAACAACAACTTGCAGCTTGGAACACTTACTAATAATCCGATAAATATTTTTACGGCAGGTACTGAAGTTATGACTATTGGAAGCGATGGCAATGTTGGAATTGGTATCTCCCCCTCATACCGCCTTGACGTCTCCGGAGGAACTGGCATCGTCGGTCAGTTCAGCGGTCGAGTCATCGGAGGCGACGCCGTCAACAACGATGAGTTCGCAACCCTCGGACAAGTAACCGGAGCTATTGGTTCTGCCTCCCACGATGCCGTAACCCTCGCCGGTGAAAACTACCTCACGCTCTCTGGTCAACAAATCACCGCAAACGCAGTCAACCTCGCATCCTCAAACATCACTGGTATTCTCGGAGTTGCAAACGGAGGAACAGGAGCGGCATCACACACAGCGGGTGGAGTACTCTTTGGTAACGGAACAAGTGCAATATCAAACTCTGGAGTACTCACAAATGGTCAACTCCTTATCGGAGATGGAACCGGCGCTCCAACAGCAGCAACCCTCACCGCAGGAACAGGAGTCACCATCACAAACGGCGCTGGTTCAATCAGCATCAGTGCAGACACAAGTGGTACCGGACTTGGTGGCACCTTCTTCGCACAAGGTGGTAACTCCTTCGGAGCTCTTGCAACTCTCGGTACGAACGATCTTAACGACCTAACGTTTGAAACAAACAATGTCCGCAGGATGACGATTGATGCGAATAATGGGAATGTGGGGATTGGAGACACAACTCCTTCATACAAGCTCGACGTCAACGGTACAATCGGTATCAATGGCAACCAGACCATCTACAACCCAGACGCCATGGGTACGTTCACCGGTACACTCGTAGTTGGTGATGGTGGTGGTTCTCTTACTAACACTTTTAGCGTTGACGCCTACTACAACACCTTTGTGGGGATTGGTGCGGGTTTGTCCAACACCACAGGTTACGGCAACACCGCCAGTGGTGCGTCTGCCCTCCGCTACAACACCGACGGTGACAAAAACACCGCTAGTGGTTATAATGCCCTCCGCTTCAACACCACCGGTAACAACAACACCGCTAGTGGCTATCGTGCCCTCTACTCCAACACCACAGGTTACGACAACACCGCTAGTGGTTTTTATGCCCTCTACTCCAACACCACCGGTAGAGAAAACACCGCGAGTGGTATGTATGCCCTCTACTCCAACACCACAGGTTACGACAACACCGCTTATGGTTATAATGCCCTCCGCTACAACACCACAGGTATCTACAACACCGCCAATGGCTATCAATCTCTCTACTCCAACACCGACGGTGACAGAAACACCGCTAGTGGTCGTAGTGCCCTCTACTCCAACACCACAGGTTACGACAACACCGCCAGTGGTATGAATGCCCTCCGCTACAACACCACCGGTTACGCCAACACCGCGAGTGGTGCGTCTGCCCTCCTCTCCAACACAACAGGCTTCTACAACACCGCTAGTGGCTCTAAGGCTCTCTACGCAAACACCACCGGTGACAGAAACACCGCGAGTGGTTATTATGCCCTCCGCTCCAACACCGACGGTGGCAACAACACCGCCCTCGGTTATTATGCTGGCTACGACATAGATACCGCGACAGGAACCGGTGCCAACACTATCATCGGGTACGACACCGGTCGGGGT